>ERZ1740065.697-NODE-697-length-18607-cov-12.426046_pt1 | contig 18607 bp, 20 predicted proteins | sample MGYA00581738_ERZ1740065 | MGnify/ENA primary metagenome ERZ1740065 (study PRJEB43018, sample SAMN04849749) | marine metagenome | isolation source: floating plastic debris | place: Pacific Ocean | collected 2008-09-01 | study: EMG produced TPA metagenomics...
AAATCATAATGGCTTTGCATTGAAGTCATTCATCTATACTCTCCCCCTCCCCCTCCCCTTCCCTCCTACTCTTCCTACTCCTTCTACTCCTCCTCTTCTTCCTCTTCCTCCTCCTCCTCCTCTGTTTGGCACAGGTCCAATAGTCAACGGGATTGTTTACACACAGAGCTGAACTACATGCTGCAAGCAGAGACATGCTGTCTGCAGTGCCATTAATATGAGACCGATGTTGATGAGATGAAAGTAGTATTGCCACACACTGCTGATGATACAAATGGAAAACAGATTTTTGAAGATCAGTGGAGCAGCACGTCTATGACGCATATTGCTGACTATGTTTTTTGCTCCTCACCAACTTTGTTGAGTGTGAAATACCTGACAGGCAGACCGGAAAACAAACTATCTCCCTCCTCCTCCTATCTCCCTCTCCTATCACCCTCACCTAACTCCCACACCTATCTCCCACACAAAACACCAACAAAAAACTCCAACAACAAAGTCAAACAAAAAAATCAAAAAAAAGAAAACTCCATCTCCCACTCCAACCTCCTTCCTCTCCCTCCTCCCCCTCTCTCCCTCCCCCTCTCCCTCCACCTCTCTCCCTCTCCTATCTCCCTCTCCCTCTCCCTCTCTCTTTCTCCTTCTGCTTTCCCTTCTCTTGCTCCCCTCCTTCCTCTTGCCTGTCCATTGCCAGCTCTCTTTCTTCGTATTCCACGTCATTCTTTCTACTGCAGTTCGCCTCTCATTCCCCCTCTTCCGCTTACTCTCCCTTATCTCTCATTTCTCCCAGTTTTTAAATACTGGTGAAAATACAGAAACTTTGTAGTACTAGCATCCAACCTGAGCCTACCAGCTGCTGAGGTAATACGAAGCTTGTCCACACTTGTGCTACATGATATTCACAACCACACACAGTATCAGTGAAAGATCATATCATAGTGTGCTTAGCTTAGTGTCCTACACGTATGGGCAATGCTCAGACAAGCATAACCTGACATAATGGCTATCTTACTGATGGCACAGCTAGACGTATCAAATGGACTGTAATTCCTTAAAGAAAGTGATGTTTTGTCTGCGTCGCTGGTCACTGCAATATTCTCCAGTTTTTTGCAGTAAGGTGTAGTGTTGCGTAAATTTCAGCCCACCTAGTTGCACAGATAATCGGATTTGTTACGCCCTCTCATTTGATTGGCTCACCATTGCAGTAGGCAGACTTGCAGGGGTATAAAAGTTGCTGCCACCAGCTCAGATGCATCAAACAACACCTACTACTACAACCTACTACAACACTGCCGAAATCAAGAAATTGTTGACAAGATGAATGTCAGCCAGTTTTCACTGCTCGTCAACCTCGCTGCAGCACTGATATCTGCAAACTCGATCAACATCAAGAACATATGGACAAATGGCAACACCAAGCATTTCGACGCTCGAATACAGCTTGTCGTCTCCGGTGGACATGATATGTCTAGTGATGGATGGACCATCAAACTGACTTTCAATCAGGCTGTCTCCTCTCTGAATGTAAGTACATACAGTCATTGCTCTCTGAATGTAAGTACATACAGTCATTGCTCTCTGAATGTAAGTACATACAGTCTTTGCTCTTTTGCTCTCTGAATGTAAGTACATACAGTCTTTGCTCTTTTGCTCTCTGAGATGACTTGCCCTACAATTATTACTGTATTCACTCAACTATGCAATATAATTCAATCAGCACAGTACATCATTCATAGTAACAAATAATGACAAAGCTTGGTGCAACATCGCTCTCACTTGAGTTAATTTCTTGTTTCAGTTCCATGGCAATGCAAACATCGACTCCAACACTGGTACAGAGATTATTATCAGTAACGTCCACCAGCAAAACTACGAGCCTGGCAGCACCTTCACACTTGACTTCCTGGGAGAGTAAGTACATATTGCAAATCATATATTTTACATTATTGCGACATCAAAGTTGGTATATGAATTGCAGTCAAGTAGATCAGTAAGAGTAGGGAGTTAGATCTCCACCTACCAGCTGTTCTAATTGGCTGATATGTATCCTATGACCTATGGCCTACGACCTGTCAGTCACCAACAATCTTTTTAATGTCCAATTGATATGTTTGCAATATTAATAACGAGTGCCATGTCTTCTGCACAGGTACAGTCAAGATCCCCTCTCTGGAACGGCTGAATGGTCTGATGGCAGCTCAAGCGGCAGCACAGCTGCTTCTTCATCAACGGCACAAGCGGCATCAACGGCATCAACAGCATCATCGGTACGACTCTGTGACTCTGTACTCGACACCAAGACAAAATAGTCAGAACCAATCTGATTATAAAAGCACTAGAACTATCGTTTGACCAATGCGCTAGTAATCTCACTGAAAGTTTTTACACATGGAACCCTTCCTTCAGCGCAGCGCCAACCTGGGCTTCCTTTAAAATAGTGACTGATTAGTACATCCAGTGCGTTTAGCTGGAGTTGTTCCCTCTCAATTATCTAGGAGACAAAGCAAAGCAAACAGCTCTATATTGGAGCCTCATCGAAAAAAATCAAACAACTATAATTTGTAGGGCGGGTGCACCACTTACACCCCGCAAGTGCTGAGTGAGTGGAATGGAGGCTACAGGGCAGACATCACGCTGACTGTTGGCCAAACAGTCACTCAGTGGGACGGAACCATCACCTTCTCACATGACACCACCAATTTAGAGGTATGATTGTGGAACCTCAGCTGCAATGTCTGGAATTTTTCTTACCACGCTTGTGATTCGTGATAGGCGTACACAGCAGAAGTGACTGGAGGATCGACTGACACCAGAACTTATGAGCTGGAGAATAAGAGTTGGAACGGGCGGCTTACAGCTGGCCAAATGCTGACCCTGGAATACCTTGTAAGGTCAGTTTGGAAACGATACGTACCCTTCAGCCTTTAACTCTGCATAATGACTTCCATTAAGTAGAGTGATTTATGTGTTTCAGATACACACCTGGCATTACAGCTAATCGGGATCCCTGCCTCTACCTGTCCTTCTCTACCTCGACTGGTGAGTTCACATAGACTGGTGCAGGTTGTGCCAATGCACTCTACTAATTCTCATGAACACATGAGGTGATATTTAGACTATGTCTAGGCCAAGCATGATTCCTGCAATTTTCTGAGTTTCTGCTGCCCGCAATCTAGATAGATATACTAAAAGTGATAATAATATTATTATGCCGGAGGTATTCAGTATAACTGAATTTTTCAATCACAGAGAAATGCTGGATATGAAGAGGTGTATTAATTTCTATTTCAATTCCAGGTTCCTCGTCAACAACTGCGTCAACTCAGTCTTCAAGCTCAACCACAGAACAATCCTCTAGCAGCAGCACGACAACACCGAGCTCACCAGTGTCGTCAGAGAGAGGTGAGCGATTCTCACTCTCTCCACAAAATCTTGAATCAGGCAGTTAGCACAGGAGTTGTTTTCTCATGTGGACTGTCAGGTATCATAGGATATCATTGTCTTCCTGTAAGTCATATATAAGAGACATTCATGGACTAGACTGAGGGTGTTTAGACAGCTACTATCAATGCTGATGTGGGACCCTGGCTCATTATGACTCTGTTATGGTCTGTCTGTTCTAAGGCTATGAGGCAGCTCTAGGTCTATCCATGCTGTTCTACGAAGCGCAGAGATCCGGAGCGCTACCCGCCGATAACCAGATTTCATGGAGAGGTGACTCATCATTAGATGATGGTAATGATGTTGGCCTTGACCTCTCCGGAGGATGGCACGATGGTAAGTACCACCTCAGACATGCTGCGTGTGTATAGTGTAGTATGATGTATTTAGTTACATAGTCGTGACTGTGATCAACTTTCAGCTGGTGATCACGTCAAGTTTGGATTTCCGATGGCCAACTCAGCAGTGATGCTGCTCTACGGAATGATATTCTTCAAGGACGGATATGTGGCAGCGGGTCAGCTGACCAACGCCACCAGGCAGATAAAATGGCCACTCGACTATTTCCTCAAGTGTAGCCAAAATGATGGGATATTCTATGGACAGGTGAGGAAAGATAACGGAAGAGAAGGGGGAGAGAATGAGAGAGAGCATACATAGTAAGCTATTTTTAGGTGGGAGAGGGTGGCATTGATCACTCCTACTGGGGAAGCCCTGAGAACATGAATGTGGCCAGGCCAACAGACTTTATAGATAAGGACAGCACTTCTGGTGGAGCTGATCTGGTGGGAGAGACAGTGTCAGCTCTGGCTGCCGGATCGATCTACTTCCAAAGCATTGGTGAGTATCCACACGGTCATAGCACTGGTTCTTATCGGTCAGATGAGAAATATTCAGGGTGTCCTCTTACAGACCCCGCCTACAGCGCACAGCTGCTGAGCCGAGCCACATCTTTATACGACCTCATGAAAGAAACCAGTCTTCAGGGCTTCTATCAGAACGCCATCGGAGATGCTAACGGTTTCTACAAGTGAGTTACCTCCTAATGGCACCTATTGGTATCAAATCATCAGTTCTAACTGTACTATTAATCAATGTTAGATCCCACCATTTCCATGACGAGAAGGCGCAGGCGGCCGCGTGGATGTCATACGCTTACAACGAAGATGCCAATGGCATGTACCTGAATGATGCTAAGACTTCCATTGCCCTAATGCCGAGGAATGGTATCTGGGCAGCCAGCTGGGACGACAAGACGGCGATCACAAATGTAAGACTACCTCATCACACTCAGCAGTCTGACAGATTGGGGGAGGGGGCTGCTTGTCCTGACCAGCGTTGCTGTCCTTCCAGTGGTTGATCTACCATCTCACTGGCGACTCATACTACCTTGCGCCTGTTGAGAGCTTCCTCTCTGACTGGCGAAACTCAGTGACGAAGACTCCCCTTGGTTTGGCCTGGAGAGATCAATGGGGCGCTCTCCGTTACTCCGCTAATACGGCTCTGGTAGCCATGCTCGCCGCCAGCAAGGGCTCAGACTCAACCACCAATGAGCAGTTCGCGCAGGGTCAGATCAACTATATGCTTGGAGAGGGGGCCAACACCAGGAGCTACGTGGTCGGCTATGGTAATAACTACCCTAAGAAGCCTCACCACAGAGCTGCGTAAGTCATTACCATGATACTCTTGCAGTTCATCACAAAATTAAAGGGACCAAGTCAGCATGATATCACAACTCCAAATTTCACTAATTTTGCAGGTCATGTGATAGAAACAGTGCTTCATGCGACATAAACGATTCCGGTGATAATCCGAACACTCTGTACGGCGCCCTGGTCGGAGGTCCAGACGCTAACGACTACTACGAGGATGTGAGAACAGACTACATAAAAAACGAAGTGGCTTGTGACTACAATGCTGGCTTCTCAGGAGCTCTAGCGGGTGAGTTACGTCGATATTCCATAGCGACACATCTCTCCTCCAGCCTGTGATATTGCTGCTGCATCGACTACTGTTTTCTATGAGCCTTGATATTCACTAGATTCATACATGAAACTTTGCTGTTGATCACTAGGAATCTACTAAGTGAGAATCGTCTTACATGCTAGATTTCATTTGACTGAATACGATTTGATTTGCTGAGATGAAATTGGACTGGTGCATGACTTTGAGCTATTGCGTGCACAAGTTGTAGCGCAGATAATGAGTCTTGTATCTTCTGGGAGGTTCCATTATTTTAGTTGTCGAAATTTAGGGCTGGGATTGTTGTGAATGGTTACCTGGAGAGAGCTGAGCAGTAAAGGGGTTGGAAGGTATAGTTTCTCAATGTTTAGAAAAGCTGGATCTGTTGTAATTATTTGCGAGACATGTTGTCATACAGGATTTCTAGCAGCATAGTTTTCCTTCTTACAGGTCTAATCCAGGAAGGATACCAGGTCGCTTCCACTTGAAGCTGACGCTGAAAACTTGATGTTTCAAAATTATCATACAACTTTCCAACATTGAAACTGCTGTCATCTTTCTAAATAAATCTTTCAGATTTCTGAATGAGCAATGTTTATGTGCCATAGTTGTTGCCATTTTCTGGGTTATATCATATACGGCGCAGTTGGTCTTGTCTCGTAATGTCGCAAAGGGTCTGCTTGTGCCTGTGTGCGCTGAAATGAGGGTTGTAACGATTGCAGCAAGAGATCCGTCCTGATACAGACTTTCCAAGTTCTCATTATGAATACGGAACTATTGCTCTGCAAGGGGTGGCAGTAAGAGCTACACTTCTGTGTAGTATCACGAACTACATTATGCGCAAAATATACGACATTACTAAATGAACACAGAGATCAACTCTAGCCGCAGTTACAGGAATCTGAAATATTATTGTTCATTTTAAGCTAAGTCAGCTGTCTAGAACTTAGTGTCATGGTACTGTCAATACTTTTTCAGAACAATGCTAGCTATTCCTAATGACTTCTCAAAGAAATGTTCCTGTGATTTGTGGAGTTTAGCTCCAGTGAGTTGCTGTCGAGTTTGTTACTCTATAGTTCAGGCAGGCTATTCATATTTTCTCTAGTTTCCCCATCATGAGTCTGATTGTGACAAAGATTAAATGCGCAGGAGAATTTTAGGGTTTTTTCATCTTTATCATATTTCTGGTTATAGATATTGTAATAAATGCTATGACCTTCTAGGCATGTTTTCTAAGACATGAGAAAAGTCACAAGCTAGCGATTCTAATTACACCTCAACCGCGAAGCTCTTGGTAGTGTGGAGGTAAGAAAGGAAAATGCGGTTGAGACATATGTACTGCTTGATTGCTTTGTCCCTCTAAAGTCTGGTGAGGATCACCTGAAAGGAGGATGGAAAGTTGCAACGACTGAAATGTACAACGTAAGTCAACAGAGTTCCTGCACACAGCCAAATGCAGTCATACCGCACAGTTGTTCAACACCATACCAAAAGTACGCGTTTCACACACCACAGTAACACAGCACAATAGAGATGCACTGTGGTCACACAGTATATCCACACCACTGTACCTACTGCCGCACACAGCGATAGTAACTAGCAAATGTACCGGGTTATCGTAGCCGCCGGAGTCAGACTGCTGTTCATCGCTGTCTCCGGCATCTGACTCGTAGTCAGATATGGCATCATCAATGTCAGCCATGTCACCGTCATCTTCCTCCTCATCATCACCACCTCCATATTTGACGTATAGGTTGGCTGAAGTATCTGATACCTTCGACACAGATGAAACTCTGGAACGTAACATATGTGAAAAAGGATAAGTAGGTGTCAATTAATACTTGAGATAAACTACGAACTCTCAGGCATCGCTGTATTGCACTGTGTTATTGGCCAATATTTGCCTTGTACCTTGTACGATAGATTCGAGTGCTCATGTGTGCAAAACCATTTATTGGCAGAGAACCAGAACAGTAGCTGGAGATCAGAGAACCCTTCAAAACAAGCCAGTAGATCATTTTCTCTCACAACTATAACTATTGCGAAACGAACCATTGCATTGGATACGGAGCTGCTAGATGTAGATGTAGATCTGCAAGTAGTTTGGTCGTTCCCTGGTGCACAAGCTTTGGAGGTCGTCATAGTTATGAAGTGAAACTATGAGATAACTGGGTGGAGACCAACTAGGTCTTTGTCAATTGCGCAATTCACAATAAACTCTGATATTGGGACTGGCTGGAACACAACAGTGTGATCAGTGCAGTGATACTAGTATACTCACACAGAAAATCGCCTGTTGGTGCCATATCCTCTGTCAATAGATTTCCGGTACCGCCCTTTGTACGACCTAATTTTCTCGTAGTTGTCATTGTCATCAGCGGCGCCATCAACAGCGCCGTCAGCGGTATTATCATTGGCAAGGTCATCTTCTGATTCCTCGTCATGTGCGTTGCTGTGAGACGAGGCATGAGGCAACTTCTCACTGTTCAGCCCGAAGAAAGCGAGAGCATTAACTGACAGAATGCCCTCTAATATGCTTCTCTTTCTCACTTTCTTCACTGGAAAATTTAACCAGGTCTTGCCATGAAAGAATGGCAACACAAATGAAATAGCTGCAAGACCACACAGGTAGATGAAACTTGCGTGTTGTCTTGCAGGCGAGTATCTCGCTTTCACCAGCTCCCAACTTGCTGCACAAGCCTCGAAGGCTCATTATCTCGGACTGAAACGAGGAAAACATGCATTCAGGTAAATGTAATAGAAATACTAGTACACTATACTAACAGTAGTGAAGGCAGAGCTCAAGCAAACAGTGCATGTACTCAAATAGACTAACTTTTCGTTGACGACTTTTCTTCATTGATCTCTTCAGCATTGTGTTGACTCGAGCGAGTAAGATTTTATCCTTTTCGCTCAGATTGATGAGTGAATCTACCAAAAAATCCTATCGATTACAAAAAAATGCTACTGGCACTGCTAGTTGCTATGGTAACATTAAAGGCCTCAGAGCAGAGGGGAGGGAAAGGAGAGGGAAAGGGGTATGTGGCCGCCATCAAGATCACTAGAATTCAGGTATTCAGCTAAAAAAATTACAGCTCCACCTGGGGTATATGAGGGGCGAGAGCCTGGAGTGTACGCGGGGCGGGAGGCATTTTTGATATTTTCTCCAAGATTCAGGATATGGCTCGGGCCAGGAAAAATACCTGATGACCTAATCTCACAGCGGCAGCACTGATGCACTGACAATACTACCCTGGTGCCATTTCAATCAACCCATCTAGCAGGGAGAGGGGAGGATCAGGTGTAAATATATAAACGCGACTTGTGGGTATATGTGAGTGCATCACTTGATTATGAGTAATGACTTACTGTTGACCACCCTGATCACCCTCCATGACAGGCCAACAATGATGGGCAGCGATTGTCCCAGTGGATCAGTGTATTTCCATAACGAGGGTAGGAAGGCAATGTCGATGGCGAGGCTGATCACCACGACAACAGCGTCTATCACCTGAAACAGCAGACGTGGCACACTAGTACGCAGTTAATAGCAAAACGGTATATGGCCGCACTAATAGACTATGGGCCTTACAGAGGAATTCGTGTAAACTGCGATGGGGGGGGGTCTGCAGTTGCCCATCGTTGAAAGTACATGTTAGAGACCCATCTAATGAGCCCAACGGAGGTATCACAGTCTACTATGTATACCTGGTAGTTAGCTCTCATCTTATCCACACAAAGTTTAACACTCAAAGTAATTGGTCTCCAGTGTAGGTAACTGCAGTTAATAGCGCTGAGTGACCTTGACCTGACTACTGATCAGTAAACCACATGAGAATAAACACTTGGGGAAAATGAAAAATTCACGTTCCCATTTTCAGATATTACTATCAAAATGACAATACCTGCAGTTTTGAATGGAGGAACTTCATTCTTAGTGCAGCAACTCGGATGATATTCTGCAAAAAGTAGAAGGAAATGAAAAGACCGGATGACCTTGACACTGTGTTAATGGAGTGAAGTGTAAGACTGATGCTTACGATCAAGAGCATAGCGCTGAGAAGAGCTATGCTCGCATATCTGCAGTAATGGGCGATCTCATAGAGCAGATGGGACTCTACAAACGACTGGCTCGATGGCTCGCTGCCAGTGAGAGGTCTTTTGGGAGTCGTCAGTTCTGGAGTTGTTGGAACTGTAGTTTGAGGCCTCTTGCTAGAGTTTAGTATGGAGATGTTTGGATGTAGGAGGATATGTTGGGATGCTTTCCTCTCTTGAATGGACCTTATCAGCTCATCCACGGTGTGGTTTGTCAAGAATCCCTTGTACTGCAGGTGCTCCAAGATGTCTTCGGTGTCGCAAATCTCCGCCTTCTCTACAAAGTAATTTAATCGTCCATGTCATAGATGCTCCAAAGGCTGTCTAGCCTCCTTATCAACACTCTCACTACCTTGCAAGTTGCAACCTCTCATATCCCATCAGGATTTCAGCTGAGGAGCTGGTGTGGCGTTCATTGTTCGCTCGGTTTAGATGCAATTTCCATATATATATTTGTGTTACCGTAGAAGCTAGGAAAGAAGCTGCTGTACCTCACATGTCTTAATTCTGAGAATACAATTATTCTTGCCATGAATCTGCGTTGGCATGAATCTTGCAGAGCGAGGAGTTGTGGATGTAGAAGCTATAGTCTTCGCACACATCATTTCAGCACGAGTAATATTATGATTGGTAGAGGAACTCACCTGCTTTGGTGGCCAGGATGTCGAGGGTGAGCTCCGTCACTACGATAAGCGCATCGCACACGGATATAATGCAGACGATTGACAGAAATCTGTGGTCTGTACATATCCTCGCGATCAGCGACCTGACAGCACAGCAACAATCTCTGATGTTATGAACTCAATGTTTTACAGAAACGTATTCTCTGTTGCTCATGTTTCTGTATCAATAGCTCATATTCTTCACTCTGTTCAGTATAGAATATTGGCTATTGATGTGAGAGGTTATCTATCAGTATACTATAGGTAGCAGCATCATCATACAAGCAAATGGTTTTTAATTTTTTTCTGAGAGAATGGATCTGCAGTAGAACTGTCCCCTCCCCTCCTCCTTCATCAGCTTTCATTGCAAACATTCATCTTCTGCGGTGTAAAATTGAGTAGAGCACATTCCCAAATGGATTGACAAGGCACTGGAGTAAAGCTACCGGACTTACCTGTTGTCCTTTCTCCTTTTGGCTGACGGCATAGTTAAATTGAGAGATCACCCGACAACGTCCTGTCTGGTAATCAGTGCACGGTACAATGTTTCCAACTCATCCATGAGGCCGGCACAGGAGCCAGCACACTTGAGCGCCACTCAAGATAATCGGCACGCAGTTAATTCCGACATATCAAACACTAGTATTATCTACATATCAATCGATCGGTTTTGTTTATGACAGCCTCTACCCTCTGCAACTGTTCAGTTATCACTTCCATTGGACAGCATCGTGCAAAAAACACAAACAGTGGTGACAATGGTGGGCGAAGCTAGTTTTAGTCTCGACAAGTCGTCAGTGAACGTATCACCGACCACGCTGCAGTATCACCAGACATGCTGCTGCATGACCGACCACGCTGTCGTATCACTGACCACGCTGCCGTATCACCAAATCACACTGCTGTATCATCGTATCACGCTGCCGTATTACTGTATCACGCTGCTGTATGATTACGAACACTTGCGTGAGGAAAGAGCAGCTGTTTGAATTTACTGTAGTCTGATGGTTTATTGTATAAAAACGATACGAAGATCGAATCCTGACTGATATGGCAGGAGAAAGTCTTATGCCAACAACTCCTCCATCTCATTCATCAACTCCTCGTCGTCCAATATTTCCGCGTGTAGTGACGTTGTTTTTGCAGACGTTAAACTCTCATCTAGTAAGTCTGTGATGTCATCAGTGCTCCTGGTAAATTACAACGAATCCGGGCTAACAACAGCGGAGATACGAATAGCGGCAGATACATGCAATGCTTTGTTTTATAATGATGTACGTAAGCATTCCACTTGATATATTTACATATCAGTTATTTACAGTTACAACACTATTTCCATTTGTAATGTAAACTTTCCCAATGGAGACAGAGAGGATATCCTGAGAAATGCGGTGAACGGTGTCGAAAGACGAATTACAACTCACCTCGTACGACTAGCACAGTTTTCTGCTGTCGTCTGTTGTGGAGTGTTGGTTGACTGGGGTTCTTCTGTTGTTCTATCATGTACTGCTGCATCTGTTGTGACAGACAGACACTTTGCTGCGTTATTCCCATTAACTGAATTCTCCTCCAACGCATTGTCTGGCTGCTCCTCAACTTTTGAATCTATGGGGTGAATACATGTGTCCTCACATAGCCAGGCTGCAAACACACGAGTGAGATTGATATAGTGACATACCAGGCTCTGTAGTCGAGGAGATTTGAGGCCGTCGTATTTTAACTCGAGATTTGTCATTCATTGCATTGTCAGGCTCAGTCTTCTTTCGAATTCTGATTTTTCTTGGTGGAATGATGATTGTTGGCGACTCAGCTGCCTGATGTTCCCTATCTGCAGCCGTTTGTTTCTCAGCACGAGGTTGAAGGTCTTTGCTCTTAGCTGACAGTTTGAATGAAGCTGGGTCAGCTTGACCCAGTTTTCTTTTCCTTTTCTCTTTCATAATCTCCTCAAACGTTTTGACTCTAAGTTCTCCGGCGCTTTTTGATGGCTGTAATGAACATTGATTGATTGACATGTCATATACCTCATGAAACTAAAAATATCCCCGCCCACGTACCGGCTCACTTCCGACAGACTGACTTTGTAAGGATGTGGCGCTGTCAGAGGCAGCAGACGAACCTGCAATAATAGCACAGCGTGATAGCGGCAGCCTAGTCATGCGGGGAAGAAAACGATGGATGGATCACTGACCGGTTCTAGTTGACGTTGACTGATTCATACTGCTGGAAACTACAGCATCTCCAGCTGCTTTGTTTGATTTCTGCTCCTGGCCCTCAGCTAAGAAAGAAAGCAGAATTAACTAATTTTTGCACTGTGAAATTATCTTCATTGATTCGCAAAAAAGTGCAAAACAAAAATTTGATTGTTTCGTATTCATGCTCTGTACACAAGTGTTTTTCTTTTGCAAAAATATTCATGCAAAATTTTTGCAACAAATAACAATGCAAAGATAGTGCTGCCAAATAAATGGTGTTTTCTAGTACATGATCAAATGATCCTTACATTTCTTGAAGGCAAGAAGCTTCTTTTCATGTTCCAATCTAGCTTTTAGAATTTTCTCTCGCTTTATCTCCCTCAAAGTCTTCACTTTTACCTCTGCATTCTGCTTTGAGTTGTTTCTTCCATTGGAGTTCTCTGTAAGATCAAATACAGGGAGGTATAAATACAAGCCACGCACATACTCCGGTTCAGGCACGCCTGCTATTGCTATACAAGGAGAGACTAATTCTGTCTCCTCCATACAGGATGATAAGAGGGGGAGGGGCCAGCCAATCTACCTCGACTCTCTAGATTCACATTCGTTAACAGCATCTTCTTCTTCACTGGCTCGTTAGAGATCGTAGACTTGACTATCTTAGCCTTTACTGGTGTCTCCTTCTCCTCTACAAATGAATTCATCATCGCACTATAGTCTTAGTGAACCCATGGCCAGCTGCACACGTCAAACTATAGCACATTTTACCATCAGTATCGTCGGCGGTGATAAGAATAGGATCTACTTTGGGACTAGGGATGTTGTCTACATCCAGGGCAGACTTTGTGGTAGACACAGGCTCAGGGACGGCGGCCTTCCTGATGGCTGAAAGAGTGACGACAAATAACTCATGCATGAGATCGATACGTACATACCGGCATGTACAGGCTGATACGTACAGGCCGATATGTACAGAGTCCAGAATAGAAGCAGTTTTCAATGTTCTCCTCAACAGTGGACAGGGACAAGTGTTAGTGGGGAAGCTAAGCACTCAAACCAACAGGATGCAACAGATATCCAAAATCAACATCACTATCTCTATTAGTTTCCTCAAGATTTTGAGGCAGGAATTTTAGCAGAAGGCAGTAGTTCTAGAGATCAATGGCGATGATTATTTGGCCTACTCTTTAATTCACTACCGTTTCTCACGTGACCTCAGTGACCCCTTACACGTTATCATTCGCTCCATTGCCAGATCATCAACTAACGAATGCCTTCCCATAAAATACTGTAAAATTAGAATTTGTTTTTGAGGGAATTCTTTTGCAAATATTCACAACCACAAATAATTTCAATGTATGTAATATAATATATATAATATGATATATAATATAATATATATATAATCATAGTGATTGTAAATTTACGCAAAAATGTTTTGATCACAAAAACTTTTCCAGTCAAGTTTTCTGGGATTATCGCAAATATTTTCCAGCGCAAAAAAATTCCAGTCTGCAGGATCCATAATTTTTATGATATCAAGCAAAATTCAATCAATATACATGGTATAGACTATCTAGTAACATCTCTAGACTGGAAACGCTGTTTAGAGAATTTTGAGAAGTGTTGCCTGTGGTAATATGGTAAATTTCGACCACCTCAAAGCAATTATATTTCCTCCAGGATTCATACTTATCCTTATAAACCTGTTTTTTTAGAGTAAATGATAATATCTCAACTAGTGCTGCCTACTGTGTCCAGAACATCTGAGAGCTGTTAACATACAGCCATCTCATGATAAACGAAGATAAAGAAACACAACGACATGCAGCAAATCAATTCACAGTCTGCACTGACCCCTATTCTGATTGGATGCTTGGGCAGGTAAGTCCAGGTAAGCTTACCTGTATTTATGCGTGGTTTCTGGTGTTTGAAAACACAGTGAGGCTTCTGACATCCGCCAGGCTGGTTCTCCCAATAGCACGCTACTTGGGAACGCTGAACCTACAACATCGGGTGGACTGCTATACTTCATATTGCCACAAAATATGGTCTCAGCGATTGTGCAGCTGTCAGTTGTTACTTTACCTAAGATTGTAAAACTTATGATATGGCACTTGCAGCCCTTGGCTCACTGATCTTTTACTGCAGCCAAAGATTTTATAGCAAGTAACCTTATACTATGTAGAATAATAGGAGAGTACTACAACCTTTGTAGAAATGGCCTTTAAATAGTTTTAAATGAGCTAAACCTTCCTAGCTTTTATAGTAGCAAGATTTTTATATACAATGGGAGTTGTCTTCTTCCGAACTTGGCCAAGGGGAGAAAACAACCATGTGTAGCGAAGTTTTGCTGTCTCAGAGAAGGGAAAAGTCTATGACAATAGTAAAACTAGATGTCATCCTAACATGTGTGATACTTTAGGAGATGAATACATACTGTAATAATCATATGTCTCTTCGGACATATCTTCTTCAGACATTTTCCGAACTCCCAGTCCTCACACATAACCTCGGATCCTCGTGCATGAGGCTCGTGTCTAAACGGACAGCTGTCTCCCTAGAGATAAACCAAGACACCAGTCTGACACATCCGAATAAGCGAGAGGCTTTTACGCAAATGTCCCATAGTCTTCCATGATTGCATTACCTTAGTGCAGTTGGAGTAGAAGTAATAATAACAATCATTGTTAGCTTGACTCATGTTGAGTTTGTCCTGAAAATTCATCAAAGAAGGAACTTCATGCCAATCCTCGATATAAAGCTTCCTCAGAGAGGTCTAGTCACTTTCAATCTAACATCTAAAAAGGTGACAAACATATTATAAAGCCTACGCAGCCGCAAACCAAGGAAGCTCCTTGTTAGAAGCTCATTGCATGCCATTTTGTCATATTTCAGCGAACTTACCTAGATGAAGATCCTTCAGGAGTGATCACATAACAATGTTGACCACTCATACCTAAGGCACTCGGCCATCTCTACTCAAGACGCAAAGTATAAAACCTACCAATACTTTACATGAGAAATAGTACGACGAGATGAAAAGAATTTAGGCCTACAATACAATAATAAGTCGACTGTAATATATATTCATGATGAGCACCTAAGCTAAGCTCCTGCACTACCTCAATACATATTTTAAACGAATCAACGCGTTGAAAAGCGGCAATAAAATAATTTTACGTTTAGAGAAAGATATCCCTGACACGCGAGATACTTTTGCTGATGTTGCAAACATCATCATCATCACATTACTTAACAACTAAGTCAACACCTGAGTTTCAAATCGATCAAGTTACCTACTGTTACATATAATTTCAATTTCAAAGCTAGAAAGGAGGAGTGCAGTTCCGCGTAGTACCATCGGTAGTAAATTATTCGATCTAGTCATGAACTTGTTGGCAATAAAGAACAAGACAGTTCGACATATTCCGGTTAGCGTTTGACGCAGATAAAACCGTCTCGCTACTATTCATACTCGATTATCCATCTTTGATAAGAGCAGCGAGCGTAAAGCTGACGTAAGTAACTTTGAAAACGACGACACCATGACGGCACGGATCGCAGAAAATCGGAATTGTGTTCTCTCTCCGATTAGCCTCAAGACGGCGCAGAACCGGATATCCTTTTATTTACATCGGCGCCATCTTGAACTAACGAGACTCCGTAGAGACTTTTTCATTATTTCCACAGTTCCTTACCTGGATAGCTCCTTAGCTCACTCCAAAACCATGTGGTGAGATACCAACCTAGTTATGTGATAACCCAGAAATAAGCACAATTGTTGCTGTAAAGGCATGACTAAAGGCTCAGATATGCATATAAATCGTCATGTTTTCCCCTCTCGACTTAATCCAACTACCAAATAAGTGCCATTTATATAGGGAAACTGGGACTTGTAGCTGCTAAATTTTGCTTCAACTTGCTCTCAAATGACTGTTAGAGGCTATATTGCACTATAATTTCTTCATAAACTCGAATAATGATGAGTTTTTTTGTTTTAGAGTGTCCGGATTGTGTACTCCAGTACCATGTTTGAAGGACGAAATGTACACTACTCCACGGATAACAAGCCCCTGTGCTCGTTTAGTGGGAAACTGTGTAAGCTCCGGCGCCTGAACGGTTACGCTTTCTGCGTAAGACACATTTTAGAGGATCCAACGGCCCCATTTCGTCAGTGTGCGTTTGTGGTGAAGTCTAGCGGTCAGAAATGTACTAGTGCTATCCCGGAGACTCAGGATAGAGAGTGAGCATTTTTTCCTGCCATTTAGTTCTCTGCAATATTCTGCGTCGTATCTTCGGCACAAGTTTCTTGTTATTACCTTATCTACAATGTGATACGAAATTTGCACACGTAATGTTGGATTTCAATCATGTTTTTTAAATATATTTGTAGATACTGCAATGCCCACATGCAGGTGATGGGCTTTTTACCTAAGAAGGAGCGCAAGAAGAAGCCGGAGGCTATGTATTTTTCAGACAGTGAAAACAATGGTCTACACACAAATTATGTGCTTACTAATGGCCACAGTGATGACAGCAAGCCAGGGAAAAGCTTCAGTGCATCCAAGCTGTTTCCAGAGCTAGCAGAGAAGCTTTCACTTGACAATCATTCGAGTATAGCCCAAAGTTTGGGTGGCAACAATGGTACCTCTAGCGCTGAGCTGATGGAATCTGTGATAAAGGATGGTGTGAAGACGTCCTTGCCAAACAAGTCGCCCTCAAAGCAAGCTAGCAGCAGCTCTGCGCCAAGAAGACCGAAGAAACAGACAAGAAAGTCTTTGTCAATATTACGCAAGAAACGTCTAGGACTATTGACTGATGAGGAGAGCCGATCCATGTTTTCGTCTTCCGGTTGCCAAGCCTACAATCATTACGCGCGATGGAAGGCGTACAGCTCAGACTTATTGACTCCGGTGGTTGATAGTAGTGAGGATGAACTGGACTCGGCTCTCACTTACTGCAGGCTGCTCACCACTCATAATCTCAGGAATACCGACGCTCCTTCCGCTGTTAGGGAGCATTTACCGTCATCCGCTCCAAAAACTGATCTCACTGCTGAAGCCATTGCTGAGTAAGTCACTCTAATAGCTCTGTCGCCGGTATCACCATCATCATCCTTATCCTCATTCTCCATTAGCCGGGATTTCCATTTCGTATCCATCTGTTATCGCCACGGTGATCTTGCAGATGCGATTTACCTGGAATGCCAGATACAGAACTTCTGAGGTTGAAGAAGACATGTAGAGACCTCAATAACGCCTCAGCGCTAAATGAGGACGTCACTATATATCAGAAGTACTACATCAGGTATCTTCTGGAAACGTTGAAGCGCAATGGAAAGGAGGCTTCACAACTCATATCACAGATAAAACTACCAGGACGTGCCGCCGCTGCAGAGAAACCAAGGTACTCTTTATGACACCTTTCAGCCACACTCGACGGTTTCTAGTACTATACATATATGATCGTACGGTTTTACAGGCCGTCTGCTGCGCAACGAGGTGCAAGCCGAGCTAGTCATAAAAAACTCTGCATGTACAAAGACCCCGAGATGGATGAGACATGCTCAAAAGTCGCCGTCCCATTCGCCAACCACTGTCTGTCCCGTATCCTTGACAAGCTGTGAATAATGCAGTTTACTAGTACACTGCACTGGACTTGTAATTTATTGGTGACATGGTCAGCCTAGTTGCTGACAACTAGAACTGTTATGCGTGTAGCACTCCTGTGTTGTTGCCCTTGACCCACTGTCCTAGATATTTCGTGTAACATCAATCAGAAGTTGTTCGGTCTCTGCTCAGCCACTTGTTCAGAAGAGGATGACTCCCAAACTTCCTGTAGAAATATGGTGGTAGACATTGGCCACGGTCCGGCACTCTGTGATGAGCACGGCTTGCTGCCTGAGACTGACAGCGTAAGCACACACGCTCTCCCTCGCTCTCGCTCTCCGTCGGACACATTTAACTCTATCAGCCCGTTTGTTTTTCAGGAACTGGAGAGTAATTTCTTGTTAGAAACCATTCCCAAGCGAAATAAGAAGAAGTCCAAGACATTTGCCTTACTCAAATCCAGCAAGAAGAAGAAGAAGAACAACTTTCGACCGCAGAAACCCTTGCCGCCACCAGCACCAGGTAATGCAGATAATGTAATGGGGGGGGGGGGGGGAGGAGAAAACAAAAAAAAAAAAAGGAAAAGGAAGAAAAAAAAAGAAAGAAAGCATGAAGAGGGGAAGGAAATGAAAGGGGGTATATG
>ERZ1740065.698-NODE-698-length-18573-cov-12.610703_pt1 | contig 18573 bp, 14 predicted proteins | sample MGYA00581738_ERZ1740065 | MGnify/ENA primary metagenome ERZ1740065 (study PRJEB43018, sample SAMN04849749) | marine metagenome | isolation source: floating plastic debris | place: Pacific Ocean | collected 2008-09-01 | study: EMG produced TPA metagenomics...
CCCCCCCCCCCCCCCCCCCCCCCCCCCCCCCCCCCCCCCCCCCCCCCCCACTCCTTTAGTCATATCGCTCTTTATATCGATACTGACTGTATCGTAAAAGATTTCGATACGGACCGATGGTACGAATCATACGTTTCGTTATAGCGCATAGTCATCACGCAGACGAACAACTGGTGCCCCAGAGAGCGCAAGATGGACTTCTTCAAGAAACACTTTTCAGTGCATTGTACTCCTCTACCAGCAAAGAAAATCCACATTACCCAGGAGGTAAAGTTATATTTACCTTAAATTCTCAGACTAATTGACAATATCATGTTCCTAAAATAATATAATCATCTTAAAGGTATCAAGTCTCGCACCCCCAAAGCCTACTACTGACCATGTATCTCAGATTAGTGCCAGACCTTCATTTTCAAGAAATGTGACTGAGGAATATCACTCAGAGATTGTTCATCGAACTCCTGCAGCAGACTGTTCCCGAAGGGAGCCTGTACCTATTGCTGAGTCAACACCAATGCCACCCTCTAAATTAGCCACCAATGCTTTCGTGGAAGATGTGGGAAAGAAAAATAGTGACAGCAAGTCTGATGACCTTAGTAGGAATACTGGACAGTGCAATCAATCGAAAAATGCTTCCACTAATAAGACAACCTTGGAAGTAAGAGTATGACTAATAACATGTGGTAGTTTGCTGTTGATATGTTGATGATTCTTCACATTTTGCATCTCACTTACATTTCTTACTAGGGATTTGCATACTGAGTTGATTGATCTATATTGCATGTATTATACTATTTATTGTGGTATTAATGCTCTACAATCAATCTGTGCCATAGTTGTTACTATCTGAATACTCACAGCCTAATATTCGGTTTATTTACAGCGTGAAGCTGATCCAGAGGCTCAGATGAACCTACTGTATGAAAGGCTGCAAATTGAAGCCAAGAAAATACAAGAATTCAAAGTACAAGCTATGGCAAAATTGAAGCAAAAGGTTAGTCGCTTACCTGTCAACCTGTCTGATCCAGAAATAGAAAGGATTTTAGTTTTTCAAGCTGTCAAAAGTTACATCCCAACATACCTATCCTGTAAACCTTAGCTTAGCTATTAAATATAGCCTTTAGCTCTAGCACGAGAGGGGAATACTGAGATCTCCCAATGAAATGAAACTAAGAAAATAAAAAGAATGAAGGAAGAACATAGAACAAAAAAAGAAGAAATGAACTTGGTTTTGTGGTATGATAGTCGAGTGTTATTATACTCAGTTCTGACTTTACGGAATTGTCTGTACACATCAACTCAGCATTCAAAGATCAGAACAGTGTACATTTCAGACATCAAATCTATTCGTATACAGAGAACATGAATATGTAATTTGGTAGTTTGAGATTCAGCATTACACACTCGCTTCCTGTATATTTTTCTTTCTTACTCTCATTCTCAGGATGATAATATAGCTGCAAGGCAGGCTCATATTGAATCTCTTACCTTGGAGATAAACAACTTACGAGTAAGTACTGCCCATACCCTGTTGTGACAGACACAGCACCTGTAGTACCGTTGATGCTGATATATCATAGATGAGACTAATTTTCCAGGCAAAAAATGATGAGACTCTATCCAAGCTGAAGAGGCAGGGACAACAAAATGAGGAGCTCATGATTAAGTAAATAAAAGGGTTTTTTGTTCCGTTAAATCCATTTCATGTTATCACAATGCAACAGTAGTTTATTCATGCCTTTGTAGGGTGTCAACCACAAGAGAGATGTGTTTCGGATTAAGTGAGAAATTTGATGAAATCACTGGTCTGGTTACATTGGGATCAAAGGCTGTCGAGGCTGTTCAGCATAAGATGACCTCTCACTCGACAGCTGTCTCAGTAAGCTACCTTATGTATGACACATATACCTACAATAGAGTTCCAGTACTAGTAATACGCAGTGGTAGTGGTACCCAGTGGTAGCGGTACCCGGTGGTAGTGGTACCCGGTGGTAGCGGGACCCGGTAGTAGTGGTACCCAGTGGTAGCGGTACCCGGTGGTAGCGGTACCCAGTGGTAGCGGTACCCGGTGGTAGCGGTACCCGGTGGTAGCGGTACCCGGTGGTAGTGGTACCCAGTAGAGATATGACACTAGTATACTAGTATGCTGTAGTGCTATACTCTGCTGATATCGGAATCTACACTGTATACATCGGGGTCATAGAGTTATGAACTATATTATGCTAGTTGGATTTATGAACATGCTGTACTACTATTTAAGGATGCAGTCGCAATTATCAAGGACTACAAGAATGAGACGGAGTGTAACGTGAGTAGGCTCAATAGACAAGGTATGTAGACACATGTCACCACACGGTTTTATATGTATTACATACCCTAGTGCAGAGATTATGAGCAGAAGTTCCTCCTAGAGTTTTGGTTTGGTGAATCGAAGTTATCCCCTCAAACTATGCACTGCGAATCTCCCAATTATGATGTTCTTTCCTTGCACTAGAGTTCGGACCTGCCCGAGTTCCAACCATGTTCTACCTACAGAGTAGACTGGTGTATCATACAGGCAATTAGGAACTATGTAGCTTTGACACCAGACAATACCAATGCGCCATTTGGAAACAAAGTAGTCAGCAAGTGTAGCAACACACATTGGCACCATGTTGATGAAAGCCTGTTGCCAAATATCAACTATCATTTTTTTCGCTAGTATATTGATGTATGGCAGCGAGTCATCATTCTCCCAATACACGTGATATTTTCTGATTCAATGGCTGTATCGCAACGTTAAGTAGGAATGCCACATTTTAGCTGAAGAATGCTTAGAACAGAAGAGCCACATCTCCAGTCTGATGAAGGAAAACCAAATCTCTGTGAAAAAGGTTTGCACTAACTTACTTACTATGGAACTCTTTGCATGTTGAAGAATTTTCTCATTCAAGCCTGGGCAGACAATTCACAGATATCCACCTCTCAGTATGATTATTTTCAAAATATTCTCGCCATAAGAAAGGGGCAAGGTGATGTGAACTTGCAAAGTTTGTGATCAAAATAGTGTTCTGGAAGCTCTTCTTATCTACTACTTGTCATATAGGCATTAATGGTGGTAGTATCAGATAAATAATTATAGCATGAGCTTGACTACTGATATCATGCAAATATATTTTTCATATTGGCTAGACTGGTGGAAGCCCTTATTTTTTATGATCTTGATTCCCCAGTTATTTCTAAGATGAAATTTTTGTTCTTTACGAAGTGTGCTCACATATAGACTTCAATAAATGTTGTAGATCAATACTCTTCAGTCAGAAAATATCAATGTACAGCATTCTCTTGGTAAGCTGATAGTTTATTTTTATCAATGAACTTCAAATTTCCTTATCTGACTTTTATGAAAATTCGTTGCTAAGCCTTGGAGACAGCAAACTTGAAAGCGGTGAAAGATTCTAAAGCAAAGTTAGAGCAAGAATTTTATGGTTACAAGGTGAGGAAACACATAAGCGTCCCAAGTCTTGAAATGTATTGAAATGTATTGAAATTTAGCACTTGGGTTTACCCACTTTAAAATTATCGTCGCATCATAATCATCGTAGTAATTGTGACAACGATGATAATAATACTGTAGAACCAGATTTGATAGCGACAGTCTAACGGCCGCGAAAGTAGTGACAAAAGATGATCGCTATCATTGGAATTCGCTATAGAAATTATGCCCATTATGCCTTATATAGGAGTAGTCTTTCCATTTATGGGATCGCTATCATTTGTATTTCTTGATGATTTAAGGAAATGCTAACATTTCTGTCGCTATCAAATCCGGTTGTACAGTATCCCCTAGGTTTTGAATAGCTACATATGAATTGCCCTGATCCTTTAATATGTAGGAGGAGATAGAGAACAACATGCATCTCATGGCAGAGTCGAAGGATGCTGAAACAAAGGATTTACAGCAAAAACTCAATGAATTAAATACTACAATGTCGTCAAAGGAGAGCGAGTGGCTCACTGAGCGCGAGAGCCTGGAGGACAAACTGAACAGCAGGATGAATGAGTACCGATGCTGACTGCAGTCATAATCTCATTCCTCTTTGTAGATATGCTTGTTGCTATGGCTACGTTTAATTGTCTTGCAGACTTTCAGAAGCAGCAAGGTTACTCGAACAGGAAGAAGAATCTGTGAAGTCTCTCAAGGCAGACATAGGTTAAATTCATATCGCTCATCCAAATCAATATGTATGCAGGACTGTCCAGATCATAGTGTAGGATGAGAATTCTTTGCTGGTCAATCATTGATTGGAGTGGAATATAGTCGCCTCACCATAGTATTGCTTTCCTATCCTGATTTTATACTATCCTCGTCGAATATTCTACAGGTTCTAAGACAGAACTTCTAGCACTCTGTGAGAGGGAGATAAAAGATCTAAAGGACACCCAGGTATCTGCAGATGTCGGATGACATTTCCCCTGCAAACAGAATCATCGTCATAAATACAGCGCGCATTCATCTATTACACAGGACGACCTAAAGAAAGATAGCAGCTGCCTACAGGAACTTTTGAGATCGAAGGACAATGATTTAGACGAGCTGCTTAAAAAACTAGAACTTAGTGAGGAGAAGATTGTGTGTCTTGAGGTAGTTATCCTGCACTGAGGTAAACGTGTTCATATTCGTGGAATGAAGAAGCTATGAAGTGTTGAATACTCCCCGCTCCGCTACACTAATGACCCACATAAGGAGGCATGCAGATTTATATTCGTAGGAAACACAGCAGAATGAAGTATTAATTTATGTCTCTCTTCACCTCTGACAGATCAGCACATATACCAAGATTTTGGTTCAGCATGGAATGTGATCTGGCTGAGAGATCATTCATGCTTATATAGCCGCATTGCTGTGAATGTTTGCTGTGGATTGCTAAGTTTCCATTACTGAAATATAGAGAGAGAAGAGCGATGAACTACAGTCAAGAGATGGCACCATCAGCGAACAACATATCATCAATGAAGAGTTGAACAGTAAAATTCAAGACTTGGTTCAAATCAATGAGAAGCTTCAAGTAACTAATATGTTACATGGATTGCAATCATAGTAATAAACAGCCTGCTAAATGTACAATTGCTTTTGCAGGGAGAGTGCGAAACTCAGAACTCCAACAATGCATCTTTGAAAACACAAATAGAGGGGCTCACAAGTGAGATGGACGAGCAAAGCAATGTGCTGAAAAAATTAAAGCAAGTCCAATTTTTATCTCTCCCTGTCTCCCCTTTCCCTCCTCCCTCGATACTCTTTTTTGCGAAGTGCGAACTAGTTACATTTATCTGCTTATCAATGTATAGGTGGGACCATCATGTTTCTCATCAGTGAATCAGTAATGCTGCAATAACAGTATATACATGTGTTTGTAGTGATGAGGTGGAAAGCTTGCAGTGTGTAAAGCAGAAGTTAGAAGACAGTCATAAAGAACAAGTGTCTTCATTGAAATCTTGTGTATGTTATAAACTGAAGTAAAATGATTACTCAAATACTTCAATACGTAGTAGCAGCCAGTACTGGTCAGCCATTAATCCATAGATCGAGGAAGAAGAGAGCAAGAATACGACTCTGCATAGCGAGATTGAAGGCATGAAAACTGATCTAGCTGAAACCCAAAACCAAGTAAGGATTAAAATGCAAAAATACTATATATAACTTTTCATGATTTATTACACTGCATACATTTTTGTCTCTAGGTGAACTTGTTACAAGAGAAGCTGACTGATGGAAGGAGGACAAAGCAGGAGGAGATAACTGCTCTTGAAGAGAAGCTGAATGCAATGGAGATCTCTCATGGAAAGATCCTGGAGGAGAAAATGGCTGCCATCAGCAGGAAGCAGGAGAAATGCACAGAATTACAAGTATCATTGAAGGATTATGAGTGTAAACTGGACGAGGTGAGTGTCAGTCAATGCAGCTTCTCTCTGGAAGGAGTAAGAAATGCTTGAAGTCATGATTAAAGTAAAGAGTGGGGATGGCAGACTAGAAGGATGCATTCACTTTTCTTTTCCTCACCTTATGAATGCGCATGTGCATGGGCTTACGGTACAATGGTATGATGTTCTCTAATGCGTTTTCATGATATCCTTTCGTTACATAGGAAAGATGTTCATGATATTCATGATAATCCTGCATCAACAACAATAATAACTATTATATTATCATAATAATAATAATTGTGATTATGACCTTTTGTAGGAGAAGCAGCAGATCCATATGCTGACACAAGACCTCAGTATCACCAAGGAGGCCCTTGAAAAATCACTGAATGAAAAGGTGAGTGAGTGTTAGATGTTTCCGCGTATCATTCATGCTGTGTTATAAAACCGTGGTTTCTATTTTCTAAGAATGCTGTGGCTCAGTTGCTGGCCGAGAAGACTAAGCAGGTACAAGAGGTATCAAATAAACTCTTAGTGAAGGTAAAAATTCATTCTGAAACCACTCTCTCGCCTCCTGCTATCTCTATACGAATAGTTGAGCAGATAGGTGTCAATTTCATCTTTAGGACTGTGAATTCAACAAGCTGATGTCAGCAGTTCAGAACCTCAAATCTAAGTGTGCCGCTGTCGCGACACCCATAACTACACCATCAACCACGCATGACGTCTGCGCTGCTGTCAAGCCTGTAAGCCGAGCCCCCGCAACGCCTCCGTCAGCTAAAGTCTGTACACCCCAACAGAAGGGTAGAATCAACATCAACACCACACCTAAGACTAGCAGTGATAGAGCTAACCTATCGGCTAACAGAGGCACTCCACAAACACCTATCTCCAGTCAATCGTCGGTAAGTGCTGTGGCGCATCATTATAGTGCATATTGGTACAAAGGCTGCAGCACAGGCTATTTAGTTGCCGTAGTTATATATCCAGTCGCTACCATGTACGAGTACAACACTTGGACACTTCTGCCTTCATACGCACTGATGTATTATACCATAATCTATCTCATAGATATGATTCATATCTACTTCTGATCGCGCTATTGAACATTTTTTGTATCTGTTCCGTCCTTGTGAATAGTGGAGCCCAAAACAATTGGGATTTCCAGATTCCACTTTGTAACGGAACAGTGTCGCAAATTCACCAGATTATAAACAAACTATTGATACATGTGTGCTTTGATTATTCCAGTTTTTGTAAATGAGTCTGACATGGACCTGCTAATTGAGTATGAAAAATTAGCATTCAAACAGTACATGTTCTCTACCTTCCAAGTGTGATGACGAGTTGCTTCAGATTTCCTTTCTCTGTGATTCGTAATGTTTGCGAATTGGTGATCCATTTCATGTCAACGTCTAGTCTTTGCTGCAGGAGATGCCAAGAGGTATTCTACGAGTTGAGGGATCTGCATCCAAGTCCAATCGTGTTGTCTTCAGCACACCTATAGAGCACCAGAAACCTCTTCCTTCAGACTCGGACACTTCTGTGTTTGATGTGGAGGTAACGTATACCTGTTTCTACCTCATTCCTATCAGTTCATATTGACTCATGATTGTTGACTTACCCAGATGGTGAACAAGAAGCTGAGCTTCAAGACAACGCCAGAGAAGAAATCGTTGAACTTCAGTGGATCCAGTCATAAAGGTCTCAGTCCTATTCCTGCTGTTGTCTTAAAAGATATGCATCAGAGCTCTCATCACCTGAACAGTTCAATATCTCCGGCTCTGTCATCACAAGGCGAACGACTGCCCAGATCAAAAACCATAAAACCAAGTAAAAAGGTAACACATCATCAAGAAATAAAACATTTAAGTTGTGCCCTGCATCAGCTGGATTGATCGAGCGCTTGTTTTTTTTCTAGAGAGTCCACCAAGGGAAAGACAACACCAGCTTACTGGTGAAGAACTCCCTGGTAGTATTCTGAAACAGTCGTGACTAATCACCATCTTGTAAATTTATACACTAGTTTGTTTGTCCATCTTTAGAAAAAGCACCGTGGAATGCTGGAACGCACGCAGAGAATGAGGTCTCATGTGAGGGAGTCTGACTCAGACTGCTTTGGATTCGGCTCCGACTGATGGTGATATAATCATCAAATAACTCAAGTTTTCAGTTTCTTCAGATGCGCAGTGAGCATAATTGCAAGGGTTGGCAATGTTGTTGTTGCATAGATTTTTGCATTCATATTTTCCATCGTTTGGTCAAAATAGAATACTTGTTGTGACAGCACATCACCAAATTTATTGAGTTCAAATCAAGTTTTACACTTTTAAAAATACAAATTACTCCTAACAAAACTGCATACCATGTAGCATATGGAGGTGCAATGTACAGTATCCATTTTTAGAAAAGTAGCCAAATTATTCTAACTAGTCTGGAGCAATATATAATATAACATAATATAATATAATACATATAATAAAAAGTTACAGCAGCCTCAAAGTTTGAGTGAGCAACAAACTGCGCAGTGTAGTGTTGCAGCTGTTTGGTTATGTACTTTCAGTTAATACTTTCAGAATAGTTTTGCCTTGCGTCTTGTTAGACTCTACATGTTCATGTGCCTTTTGAGCATCGTCCAGTTCAAAGACCGTGTCAATGATAGGCTTGAGTGAGAGGTCATCAAATCTAGGTATTACATCCCGTTCAAAGGATTCCACCAACTCAGCTTTGTACTAAAATTTCCAGTCAACCATGTTAGTGAAAGCAAAACTGATTTGCCATTCACCATGGACTTCATACCTCGATACTCCTACTGCGCAGGGTCGACGCTGTCAAGGTGATTCTCTTACCAAGTAGTTTGGCAAATAAAGTTCCATCAACGCTTGCCATTCCACCTGATAAAAAAGATTACTGAGCTAAGTGCAGGATAACAGCAAAAACCATTACACACTACATTTGACTCTGGTGACCTTCATGCTGACATTCATGAGTTAGATATAGAAGATGAAACCTATTTCCAGGACAGATCAGCGCATGCATAGATGATCTAGAGTTATCCTCTCTTTGTTTTTTACCCTCTCCATGTCATTGAAGACGATGAAGATGACAATGGCGATGATGGCAATGATGGTGATGAGTAAGTTTTTGCATAAGATTCAAAGTGAAATTATAACCACTCTCGCTCACTAGGGTTCCACTGTGTGGCTAGGATTTATTTTTGACTAGGATGTTTTACTTCATCTGTTTTGGGCTCTGTTCGTGACACATGGTGAGCATCAGCATACTTCACTTCAATTCTGAAACTAATGCTGATTGATGCAAGTACAAAACCATTACGTATTTGTACTTGTCTCAATCAGCATTAGTTTCTTGGTTGAGTCAGTAAGAAACAGCGCAGTTAATAGCAGTCAATCTATCATAGTTACAAGTAGTGTAGTAAGACAGCAACTATACAGCAGTGTCTAGTTACCTAGAAGCCCATACAGAATCCAACGACCATCGACAGCAAGTGCGCTAAGGTTCTTCTCCCAGTATGGCGCACCAACACAGTCCAGCACTACGGAGACACCTTTACCTAAAATGAAATGAGAACAGCTTCATCAAAAGATTCTGGTACACTATGACTATGAAGCAGGTACAAAACATTATTCATAAATCATAACACTGCACTTCATGATACCATTGGTAAACTCCTTCACTTTTGTTTCCCACTCCTCAGTTTTGTAGTTGTAGGCAGCTGAAGCACCGAGTGATCTAGCGAAATTCAGCTTGCTGTCTGAGCCAGCAGTAACCAGAGAGGTGGCTCCCTGCATCTTGACCAACTGTATAGCAGCAGTTCCAACACCGCTAGCACCAGCATGTATTAGCACCGTGTCAGTAGATTTTAAATTACCTGTAAGACAAGTCATTAGTATCAACCAACTAAAACGTGATTTATCCTAGCAATATGTTGCCTGTAAAAATCAAACCATCAGCAACTATTTATGTTAGAGTTATGCTTCAGAATGAAAGTTTGTTCCTCACAACAAACAATAGCGGGACAATAGATTTTATAACATGACATATAATTGAGTAGATAGGAGTGGAAAATGTGAACTTGAGGGACACTCAGCAAAATGGACCAACAGCAACCAGATGATCCCGCTGAGGTATGTGAAAAAGTACACAACATATGCTGGCAGTTAGCAGTGTAGCCACTACAAACAGGATAAATAGAAAGCAATTGACAAACAGATGGATGAAGTTGTTCAGACATTCATCAATGGTACAATAGATGCCAGACAACTGAGCAACATAATGTCTAACATTATTCAAACCAAGCACAAGGGAGTACAACTCCCGAACAGGTAGGCTTGCAATTTACATGTTTTGCTGAATTTATTTGATGTAGGAAATGTCCATGGCCTCAAATCAATGTTCCAAGTACAACGCTTGGCTGCCTGTGAATGAAGGAATTCATCTAACTCATTGTGCAAATCTACAAGAACTATAGTTCGTTTTACAAGCAGCCAACACCGGACACCAAGGTGACTCCCATATTACTGAGGATAGAGATTAGTCACTCTTATAGCGGAGCTTGACCAAGCCTAGCAGAGAAGAGACAGAAAAATTTGCCATCAGCAGAGCCCAATCAGATAATGTAGCTGGGAGAGCAGCTGGTATGGCTAGCGAAAGGGTGAATCAAGCAGTCCACAGCGGTGGGGAGCTGACAAAGACCAACACTGATGTAGATTGTCAGCTAGTCGTAATGCAAGATCATAACCAATCTCTTATAGAAGTCGTAGAACGGCAAATATCACTTGAACACGAGGAGGTGAGAGGAAACTGTGTCATCGCAGAGAGAATGAACCAATTCTTGACCATGCTTATGGCAACAAATTGTAGAACCGAGGAGTCAAAAAAGGAAAAGTTTCTCGACTCTGTCACAAGTTTGAGAGCTTGACTGGCTCTCGCTAGCATCAATACAAGGAGGACAGATATGAGAACCATATGTACACACCAATATGATACAGGAGCTGATATGCTGTCAGCCAGACTTCTGCCACTCCTCCTGCTTCTGTCATGGATATGGATTTGGGTATTGGCATCACATGTCTGTGATTGACATTGACATACTCTGCATAGCCCCCTCCTAGAGAGCAAATAAAAACTCATCTGTAGAATCTGGCTTCACTCTCTAGAATGCAGTGAAGACCGCTGTGGTGATTTTAGATTGAGAAACCAATACAAACCAGCCAACAAAGCCATGACCTTAGAGCCAATGTTTAGCTTGGAGGAACAGGATGGGTGTATCTCAACGATCTCACCAGCGGCTTCCAGCCCTAGGATCTCTGACTCACCCTTGGGAGGTGGGTACTTTCCAGTTTTCTGTGGAAAAGCATCTAACCTTTTACAGTATAGAATGTAAAACAAGTTAACTGTGAGGATGTATCATATCAGATCATGCAATAGACTGGTGTCTTGCATTGGTAAGAGCCGACTCAGAGAGCAGTCGGATGGAGCAAAGACAAAAAAATGGTGGTGATGGGAGGGAGTCTGTCAGGAAGTTATGTGTTGTATTGGGGAGACAGGGAGTTAGGCAGGCAGGGAGAGTGAGAACAAGGATGCAAAGCATTTACCTGTAGGATATCCGCCCTGTTGACAGCAGTGGAGTGTACTTTAACGAGTACCTCATGTTCTCGCAGTACAGGTTTAGGTACTTCAGCCAGACACAAACTACCGGTTGACGGGTCGCTGACTTGCACAGCCCTCATACCTGTGAGTAATACCCGCGTGGTTGAATATTTCCTCTAGTGTGAAATGAAAATATAGGGATTGGATCAACTTAAGCATACATGTAATTGGGATCAGCGATAACTTCATTCAAATGTCTTACCAATAAAAATGTAGAACGGTTGATGTTGGTATATTGCTTCACACCAAATCGTAACATCCTAGAATTCAAATACTAGTACCATGCTCGAATGCTCCTGAAAGAGAGGAATAATGCAATACTAGTGTTCATCAAACGCAAAGTTAGTACAATCGATGACAGGCAGGAGATTATAGTAGATTTGACATATCACATGTTCGCCTCCAGGTAGAGGATCAGCAGACCCAACGTTCCAGAGCAAACGAACCAGTGTTTTCACAAGTTGAATGTCAAGGTTGATAAACGTGAAGTTATCTCCCTTGATATGAAATCTATAGCCGTTATCAATCGGAAAATACTGTGAAGGTTACTATTATCTCACGAATGAAATGCGTGGTTTGATACCGGAAGTCCTACCTTGCATGCGCAGTCCTCGTGAGCCGGCCGGTCTATGAACAGCCGTCTATCGCCTGATCTCACAAGTATTCTCTCTGTCTGACGGGTAAGGACAACATCTGAATGCTCCTGCATTCGCATCTTTTCAGCAGTGCATTAAACTTTTATAACGATGAACTGGTTAGGATTACAAAGTGACACTGGAAATTTGGTCCGATTCGTGTAAAAATAGGAATACGTGACCGAACTTTCGCCGCGCGCCGCCTGTCACGTTCACTCTTGCACGCGCGTTGTCTTAGATATTACTAGTCTTGTTTGTTGCTGTCTAATTTGATTTTTCTTACAGATAACTCTACTTTCTCTCGCTAAGATCATGGGTCCTAAAATTGGAATCAACGGGTACGCATAGGTTATTTTCTTGCAGTATTGATATTCTTCCTAGTCGTTCAAATTAGTAGTATACAAATCGCCTTGAATACAGATTTGGACGTATTGGACGACTTGTGCTGCGAGCTGCACTTCTCAAGGGCGCCAATGTCGTAGCTGTCAACGACCCTTTCCTTGATGTAGACTACATGGTGAGTAGATAAAATATCAAGTAAATGCTTCTCAACAGTGCATTGCTACTTGATGTCAGCCCCTTTCGTGTGCAGGTTTACATGTTCAAGTACGACAGCACCCACGGCACCTATCCTGGCACAGTCAAGAACGCCAACGGTAATCTTGAGGTCGATGGTCAGGTGATCAAGGTCTACGGGTGCCGTGACCCATCAACTATTGCATGGAGCGAGACCGGTGCTGAGTATGTTGTTGAGTCTACCGGCATCTTCACCACTATAGAGAAGGCTGGGGTACGCCATGTTCTTATATACTCCTATTGATATATTCCTGTACTCTTTGGTTGCCCGTTTGCAGTCATATGTACTATTGATTAATGCCATACTGGTCTAACGTATATCGTTAGAGATTGTGGACAATCTCTGTTAATGTCAGTTGTTCAACCCGCTCCTTCCTTACCCAGGCATGACTAGTAAGATTTGCCAATCGCTGTGTAAGTGTCACAACATCTGGTTGTCCTTACCAAAATTTCATTTCCATAGAGGGTTGCAAGAGGTTCGGCACTAGAATTGTCTCTTCATTTCTATGAGCTGGCTGCAAACATAATCAGATGATGTGTTTTTGAAAACGGCTGGCTTACCAAAGAAGTTCAAGCAACATAGTGTTGAATTATGTGGCGACACAAAATTTGGCTGACTGACTTTAGACAGTCGTGTAATGAAGCTGTATACCAGCTGCCTGTAAACGGGGCACTTGCAACTCCTGCCATGGAGTACTAGTATGCTGCAAACTGTTTCCATTGTATTGCTGCATCCAACTTTGCAGTGATCCTATTTGGCCGATACAAGATTTTTATCCGCTGTTTTAAGTACCAGGTTATCATTCACTGGTGTTTTGATTAAATTTGAAGTTACTGCGAATAGCTTTGAATTCAGCTGTACAGTTTATAAGCTCATTGCGGTGATGCCTTTGTTCCTTTTGTTCCCTATCCACACAACTATGTGACCTGGTCAGACCATTGAGAGGCTTTGTCGCGCCTGTTGTATGAGTTGTCTTCCCTTGTCATAGGCTCACTTCAAAGGAGGCGCCAAGAAAGTCATCATCTCGGCCCCGTCTGCTGACGCTCCCATGTTTGTTTGCGGAGTCAACGAAGACAAGTACTCCAAGGACATGACTGTCGTGTCTAATGCCTCCTGCACCACAAACTGTCTCGCTCCTCTCGCCAAGGTAAGGCTGACACTCCCCCCCCCTCCCCCCCCATTCCTTGTCACTGTCATCTGAGGGTGGTCATTGCTGATTGCCATTTTGTAGGTCATCAACGATAAGTTTGGTATCCTGGAGGGTCTCATGACCACCATCCATGCCGTCACTGCCACCCAGAAGACTGTGGACGGCCCATCAGGAAAGAACTGGCGTGATGGCCGTGGTGCTGCCCAGAACATCATCCCCGCCTCCACTGGAGCTGCTAAGGCTGTCGGCAAGGTTATCCCTGAACTCAACGGGTACGCCACCATCATTACACAAATAATAGCCCTCTTCAGTTGAGTCTACAGTGAGAGGTATGTTGTTGCAGGAAGCTGACAGGTATGGCGTTCAGAGTCCCCGTACCGGACGTGTCCGTTGTTGACCTGACTGTCAGGCTCAAAACCGAGGTAAGTGTGACAGTGGTGCCACCTAGAATCTATTAACCTCCTGTCTTCTGCTCTGACTTAATGATATCTTGTGTCATGCCAGACCACATATGATGAGATCAAGAAGACTGTCAAGGCAGCCGCTGATTCATCCCTCAAAGGCATTATGGGATACACCGAGGATCAGGTTGTCTCGCAGGACTTCCGTGGTGACATCAGGTCTTCCATCTTTGACGCCGGTGCAGGAATTCAGCTGAGCCCGACCTTTGTCAAGCTTGTCTCGTGGTGAGTGTTAGCTTCTCTCCCTGCCATGCCATGCCAGTCCACCAGGCTATAGAACTGTCTATAGGACTGTTTCCACTCATCTCAGCTTAGCAATTGGAGATCATAAAATTGTCTCGTTTCAGGTACGACAATGAGTTTGGCTACAGCAACAGAGTCATTGACCTCATCAACCACATGAACAAAGTTGATCACGCTTAGACCTTCATGCTCTCTCTCTCCCGCTGCTCCATAGACATGAAGATTTATGGATGATAGAACTATTGGTTTTGAGTATTGAGCTATGTCAATCTTGTGCGGTAGCTTAATTTTTACCTGCAGGTGTTGTGATGCACATGTAGCTTGGGAGTTTTTGTTCCATAAAATCAGAGTAAAATCTCATCCTTTCCCAGTTGAGGGAGATAATTTTTCTCAATTTGCTGTACCTCCAATTGTTGTGACTTGTCAAGATTGTTTCATAATACACTATTGGACCTTTACATATGTGTTTATTACATTGCAAAACCATTTGTGTGGAGTGCAACCAATAAATAATCACTTCAGCGACGATCGCTTTGCTAACCGCACGAATGAGAATTTGTTGCGGCGGCTACACCGCATAAACAGGAAATGCGACGAATATAGGATTGCTACTTTAAGGGCACACAGTCCGTGCCCAAGTGGCGCGGGTACGCGTCAACTCGTCTCGAACCCTACTCATCCAACTACCAACTCGACACATTAACGCCCATTCGTCTCACTGTCAATTCGCCGACTAGTAGGAGTGAACAGGTTTTATGTGATATCTAATCCAATCGACTGGAAGTTAGCTTTGCTTGACGCAATGGAATACTAAATTCCTGTTCTTAAAAACTGTGTAACTGAATCAATTGTGATGTCGCATACATTAGAAGACATGTGAGCTATACACTAGATGAATTGGTTGTCTTTGGTGGTGTTCTACATGCAAGTCTGGAGGAAGGAATGGGTGGTGTGCCCTTTTCAAGCACTCAAGATAGTGTAGTAGCAATGCTCTGTTGAAATTGGTGCAATACTGTACATGGTAGAGTTTTGTCTTCAAATAACAGTATATATAAATTGATGTTTTGGGGACTCACGTAGGATGATAAGCTGAGAATGCGGCGGAAATAAGAAAATTCTCACATGGATTATCAATTTTGAGATTGAGATACCTTAATATCAGTGTGGTGTAAACTGCAGGCTCTAAAACTAGCTCAAAGTAAGTGTGACCCGATAGTAGTAGCTTTGTGAGGCGAATTGATATGAGGGTGAATATGCTACTCTGACGAATTCGTAAAGTGGCGACTTGACATACATCGAGGTGGCGCATGTCTTTCTTCCTTCGGCGAGTAGTCATTACATCAGCTTCAAAATGCCTGAAACGCAGCCTCATCTATCGGTCCAAGACCTATCAAAACTGGTGAGTAGAAGATTCGATATACATATATGTACTCGAGTCACTCAAAAAGGTTTCCTATTTGCTGTAAGAAATTTGAGCTAAAACACGTTGTGAATAAAAACGCACTGTGTCGCCATCGTGTTTGAAATCGGGTGAATAACTTGGCTTCTGAGTTTGAGTAGCTCAGATTGATTTCTACATGGATGTTTTTATTCTTAGAGAGTTTCTGAACTGACTCCTCTCACACCCGAGGTCATCAGTAGACAGGCCACCATAAATATAGGAACCATCGGACATGTGGCACACGGGAAGTCAACAGTGGTGAAAGCAATATCAGGTGTTCAGGTCAGTGCGCAATCATTTTATAATACTCCTCGTGGCCTGATTGAATTGTTCTTCTGAAGGAAGGTATCCGAAAGGGCTATATGCGTATTAGGATTTTTATCACTACACTGTGCAGTGATGATTGCTTGCTGTTTGTAACACTTGTTCGTCTGGATTTTTTAGACTGTGAGGTTTAAGAATGAATTAATCAGAAATATCACTATCAAGCTCGGCTACGCTAATGCCAAGGTGCGTGAAGTGAAGCATCTAGTGACGGACCCTTGATACTCTTCATGATGCAATATCGACCGATCATTAACTGTTATTTAGATTTACAAGTGTGATGGAGCCGAGTTCCCTCGGCCTGCCTGTTACAGAGCCTGCAGTAGCTCTACACCAGACCAGTTCACATCAAATGGAGGCAACTTCAAACTAGAAAGGTAGGCATACTAAGTTGCAGTGCATTTATTTGCGAGTGAGCCTATGTTTTATATTTCACAATTGCTTCACAGACATGTGTCCTTTGTCGATTGTCCTGGACACGACATTCTTATGGCCACCATGTTGAACGGTGCTGCTGTCATGGACGCCGCATTGCTGCTCATCGCTGGTCAGTACTGAACTCTTCTACCATGTCTTGGTGGATGACTGTTTTGCTGTATTACAATCATACTTTGTATCGGCGGAAGAGTGTTTTTCTATATCAAAATCATCGCAGACCTTCACATATTCATCCCTACTCTACTGGGTGTGGTAAACTACACCCGCTGTAAAACTGAACTAAAATGATTCAATGCATGCCGAAAAGAGTAAAGAAATGGATCTTATGTGCGAGGCAGTTGGCTTGCTTGCAGTAGTTGAGGTTCTCATGTGCCTCAATTGAGCTCGGCTCTACTCTTGTACTCTGTTGACAGGAAACGAGTCGTGTCCGCAGCCGCAGACGTCAGAGCATCTAGCTGCCATCGAGATCATGAAGCTGAAACACATCCTGATCTTGCAGAACAAGATCGATCTGGTGAAGGAGACGCAGGCCAGGGAACAGTACGAGGAGATACAGAAATTTGTACAAGGTAATGGCCACCCCTTCCCTCTAACTGCGGCCTCTTGATGGAACCTGTTCTCTGGTTACACTACACGACACTAGGCCTGTTCTTAGATCAGCGTTACATCAGCCTGTTATATCTAGGGCTTGTTCCTGTTCTATAGGTTTCATTCTCTATGCAGGTACGGTGGCTGAGGGGGCACCCATCATCCCCATATCCGCTCAGCTCAAGTATAACATTGAAGTGATCTGTGAATACATCTGTAAGAAGATTCCCATTCCGCTGAGAGACTTCACCTCGCAGCCACGACTCATTGGTCAGTATCTACCGTTTGGTGTCGCCATCTCTCTCAGCCGATTGGTCTCTTTATCCTGTTCGTCCTAATGCAGTTATCCGTTCGTTCGACGTAAACAAACCCGGCTCAGAGGTGGATGATCTGAAGGGCGGCGTCGCCGGTGGCTCTATCCTGAGAGGCGTCCTACAGATCGGTCAGGAGATCGAGGTCAGACCCGGTATCGTGTCTCGCGACGCCAACGGTACGTATCTCATCACGTGGCTACTACTCTTATGAGCGCCACCTACTAGCCAGATGATGATGTCACCCGTTCCGTTACAGGTACACTTACCTGTCTGCCACTCAGGTCTAAGATTGTCTCCCTCTTCGCCGAACACAACGATCTGCAGTACGCCGTACCAGGAGGCCTCATTGGTTTGTCTCTATTACTGCTCTTTGATTTCTCTCCCTCACCCTTACTCTCCTCTGTCTCCCTCCCCCTCTTATCTATGTCCCTCACCCTCCCTCCCCACCCTCCCCCCCCCCCTCCCCCTCCCTCCTCCTCTCCCACCCCTCTCTCCCCCACCTCCCCATCTCCTCTCCCCCCCACCCCTCCCTCTCCTCTGTCTCCCACCCCTCCCGTTCTACTCGACTCCTATAACCGCAGGTGTTGGCACTAAGATCGACCCCACTCTATGCCGCGCCGACCGTCTGGTTGGACAAGTTCTCGGCGCTGTTGGTGCACTGCCGGAAATCTACACTGAGCTCGAGATCTCCTACTTCCTTCTCAGGCGGCTGCTTGGAGTGCGTACTGAGGGTGACAAGAAAGGTGCCAAGGTATGACTGCAGCTATGACTTCTCGTTCCCCTCCTCTCCCCCTCCCCTCCTCTCCCCCTCCCCTCCTCTCCCCC
>ERZ1740065.699-NODE-699-length-18561-cov-4.824976_pt1 | contig 18561 bp, 16 predicted proteins | sample MGYA00581738_ERZ1740065 | MGnify/ENA primary metagenome ERZ1740065 (study PRJEB43018, sample SAMN04849749) | marine metagenome | isolation source: floating plastic debris | place: Pacific Ocean | collected 2008-09-01 | study: EMG produced TPA metagenomics assembly...
GGTCTGCCCAAACCCAACGCTCCTGCCTGAACTTTAAAATTGGGGGCCAGCAGATGCCCATGGAAATCATCCGGGCCTTTGCCTACTTGAAAAAAGCGGCCGCCCTGACCAATAGCGAGTTGGGGGTACTCCCCAAAGCCAAAGCCAAACTTATCGGCCGGGTGTGCGACGAAATCCTCGCCGGCAAACTCGACGACCAATTCCCACTCGTCGTCTGGCAAACCGGATCGGGGACCCAAAGCAATATGAACGTCAACGAGGTGATCGCCAACCGCGGCCACGTCCTCAAAGGAGGCCAACTCGACGATGCCGAAAAAGCCCTCCACCCCAACGACGACGTCAACAAGTCACAGTCCTCCAACGATACCTTCCCCACCGCCATGCACATCGCGGCCTACCAGATGCTCGTCGACGTAACCATCCCCGGCATCCAAGCCCTCCGCCATACCCTCAACGAAAAAGCCAAGGCCTATAAAAAAGTAGTCAAAATCGGGCGGACCCACTTTATGGACGCCACCCCCCTCACCGTCGGCCAGGAGCTGTCGGGCTACGTCTCCCAACTCGACCACGGCCTCCAAGCCATCCGCGCCACCCTCAAGCACCTTTCCGAACTCGCCCTCGGTGGCACCGCCGTCGGAACGGGACTGAACACGCCCCGGGGCTACGATAAAATGGTAGCCGCCAAGATCGCCGAGCTGACCGGCCTGCCCTTCGTAACGGCCAAAAATAAATTCGAAGCCCTCGCCGCTCACGACGCCATCGTCGAGGCCCACGGTGCCCTCAAGACGGTCGCCGTCTCGCTCATGAAAATCGGCAACGACATCCGCATGCTGGCTTCGGGGCCCCGGTCGGGCATCGGCGAATTGGTCTTCCCCGCCAACGACCCCTGCTCGTCCATCATGCCGGGCAAGGTCAATCCCACCCAAGCCGAAGCCCTGACCATGGCCATGGCACAAGTCGTCGGCAACGACGTGGCCATCAACGTCGGTGGAATGACCGGACATTTCGAACTCAACGTTTTCAAGCCGATGATGATCTACAACTTCCTCCTCTCGGCCCGACTCATCGGTGACGCTTGCCAAAGCTTTGACCAAAACTGCGCGCAGGGCATCGAACCCAATTACGACCGCATCCACCAAAACCTCTTCAATTCGCTCATGCTCGTCACTGCGCTCAACACCCACATCGGTTACGACAAGGCGGCCAGCATCGCTAAGAAAGCACACCGGGAAGGCAGCACCCTCAAGGAAGCCGCCATTGCCCTGGGCTATCTGACGGCCGAAGAATTCGATGCCTGGGTCAAACCCGAGGAGATGATCGGCAGTATGAAAAAACGCTAGATCGGTACTTAACCGAGGCCCGGCCTCGTAAAAATTTACTATGTTTACGTCGCTGACCTAAGGTGGTACGGTAGTCGTGCCATTGTCCTGTTAAACTCAACAAAATTTAAACTATGCTCAAAAGATTACTCTTGATGCTCGTACTCGCCAGTACTTGCCTCACCACTAGCCAAGCCGTCGTCGGCCCCAGTAGCAACGCTCACCTTCCTACCGTACTCCAAGCCCAGTCCACCACCAGTCCTTTCCAAGCGCTTTACGAGCTGCGGGATGACCTCCACACCAAGGCCAAAAGTGAAGGACTGAGTGCCAAGGAAAAGCGGCAACTCAAGAAATTGAACCGCAAGTTGGAGAAGCTAGAAAAAGAAGCCTCTAGTGACGACCGTAGCCACATCGCCGCCATTCTCTTGTCCCTCTTCCTCGGTGGTCTGGGAGTAGATCGCTTTTACCTCGGTTACATTGGCTTGGGCATAGTCAAACTCCTTACCGCTGGTGGTTTCGGGATTTGGTACCTTATCGACCTCATTCTTATCATTCTAAAGGAACTCACTCCTAAGTTCGGCGATTACTACTAGAAGCCATTTCAAAAATATCCTTCGGGCTACGTCAGGGTCATTTCCGCCCCTACTTCGTTGCCAAAAGCGTCACGTAGCTAAGGCTATGTTCCGTTTTGGCGCCTCGTAGGAGCACAAATGACCACTCCCTCGCCGACAAAAACATTTTGAGATGGCTTCTAGAAGCCATCTCAGCAACTAACGCAAAAAATAGCCCCGAACTGCTAGGTAGTTCGGGGCTTCTCATTAAGTCCGATCACAATAAATGTTCGTTTCTAATTAGTGGGCTAGCTACTGGAGGATAATCAGCCGCTCGTTGGCCAGGGTACGTGTTCCATCCGTCAGTTGGAGGAGGTAGATTCCCCGGGGTAGGTCCTGGCGTCGGAATACCGTAGCCGCAGCCGTTATGGACTCCACCCGCAAGAGTTGACCCGTTGCGTCGTAGACCTTGAGCCGCCACTCTTTTCCTTCCGAATAATTGGACCATTCCACAATCGTCTCCTCTCTCATGGGATTGGGGTGAATCCTCAATAAAGAGGGGGCCAGCTCACCGGTATCAGTGGTGTTCATGACGACCTTGAGGGGATATTCCCCAACCGTATGCTGGGTAGTATTGGTAAATACCGCCGCCTGGTCTCCCAAGTAGATGGCGACTTGGTTTTCAATCTGGGTACCCTTCGGCAGGTCGCTTTTTTGGCCAATCCGAAATTTGACGAAGCCCCCCGAGAGGCCTTCCCCACTCCGGGCGCTTTCGAGTTGCAGTCCCTCCATGTGAAAAGAAAGTACGCCCCCGGCGGAGAGGTCAAAAGTATAGGGATGGGAAGCGGCACCGGGTCGGATCGAACTGATGTCTAGGGATGTGCTCAAGGTATCCCGGATGGTCAATTGGGTGCCCGCCACTTCGGCGTCAGTTTGTTAGCGTATGATGTTCTCATTTTCCTGGTCCGCAGGGATCAGGTGGTTCTCGGTGATGCCCAGGGGCTGGCCATCTAGCGAATTGGTATTCGGGGGAGCGTTCTCGTAGGTGAGGGAGCATTCGATATCGACGAAGGGATTGCCATCATTTTGGGGGAAGCGGTTGATGTAGCCCGTGCTGTAGGGACCGGGGCCACAAGCTTCCACGGCCGTACTGAGTGCATTGGAGCCGGGGTGAAAGGGTTCTTGCTCCGCTTCGAGGCGGTAGGTTTGGCCCAACGCGGGGATGGGGGTCAGTGGGAAAACCTCACCGGGTAACAACTCATTGACCTGCCCCTGCAAGAGGATAACGTCATCCTCTACGACGAGGTAGGATACGGGGCTGCTGATGGCGGCCGTACCCGTATTTTGAATCGTGAAGTTGATATCGGGCCCCGTGCATTCTCCATCCACCTCTACACTCGCTCCCGACCAATTGGGGCTGGGTAAGCAAAACGAATCCGGGTAGATGTGTACTTCCGTACAGAAGGTCAGCCCCGGAGGAGCAGCACAATCCACTTGATAATCGACCTGGAAACTACCACAGGTATTCAGACCAAGATCACCCAAGTCAAAAGTGTACACGCCATTGGCGAAGGTATGGGGGAAAGTGGCGGATTGAAAGTGGAGTAGGGAATCAAGCTCGAGTTCGAGGTAGGCGCCGATCGCCGGAGCGGTACCCAAGTTACAGTACTGCACCGTATAAGTAGCGGAATCACAAATCGCCGTGGGTGACCCCACCAGGGAGACCTCCAGATAGGGACACGATACCTCCGCCTGCATGGGAATATCCACCGCAATCGTCACGCTGTCGTTGGCTGGAAAACTGACGGGATATTCGGTCTGACAGGAAGACCAGTAAGGCGAGAAAGGGATGGTACTTACGGTAAAGTCTCCCGATTGAGCGGGTAGCAATACCTCCCCATTGGCATCGGTGATGTCGTAGAGCTCTAGCCCCTGCCCTTCCAGCAACACAATCCAGTTTTGCAGTCGCAACTCCATATTATCGTAGGTACAATTGGTCACCGAGTCGGCAAATACGGTAGCCGCAACGGCATTGGTAAGGCTGACTCCACTGGAGTCCGTGCGGATGAGGTACAGATCATCCAAGTCACGCAGGGCGCTGTATTTGCTAGTCAGCAAGTAATCCCCCCCGTCGGCAGCACTAACCAGGTGATTGAAAAACACCCCGAAATACAGATCGCGGTTAGAAAAACGCCTCGTCCAGATCGCCTGCCCCTCCGCCGAGAGCTTGCGCAAAGTCTGGACGGAAAAATTGAAGATGCCGTTGCCATCATCTCCACCATAGAGGTAGAGCGTTCCATCGGGGTTGATGGCCAGCTCTCCGTAGTACTGCCCATTCCCAAAATCGTAAGCTTTACTCCACTCCAAATTGCCTTGAGCATCCACCCGTTGAATCTCCGTATTCGGACGACTGTTTTGATTTCGGGTTTCGTCAAGTACGTAGTAAGCATTGGTGGACGATTCTACAATGTCGTGAGTGTAGTGAAAGCCAGTACCGTAGGCAGTCCGCCACTGTTCATTGCCGAGCTCATCCACTTTGAGCAGTAGGTTCTCCCAGGTGCCGCCGTCGCGGTAGGCCAGTGATACCAGGGCCCCCACATCGCGGGTACCGATGACCTTCATCACGGATAAGGTTACCCCAGCCGTATAGGCACTGGTGCTGTAATCGGCACGAAACCAAAGCACCTGCCCATCGGTAGAAAAGCAGTAAAGTCCGATGCGCTGCGCCGCTTGTCCATTGATTAGGGTATCGCGGACGGTGGGGAGCAAATACCGTCCATTGTTGAGCTCCGTCACGGAAAAAAGGGGTTCCCCGTAGGGCGTACGAAAGGCCCATTCGCGTTGCCCCTGACCGTCGATTTTAAACAATTCAGATCCCCAACCGGCATTGGGGCTTTGGTGTACATTCTCGGTGTGCAGGACGCTTCCATCACTGGTGATAAAAGCCGGTAGGCCTACCAAATCTGGGTAAGCGTAGGTATAATGGCGGACCAACTGACCATCCGGGCTCACTACCAGGTACTGATAGCCCAGATCGGAAGCGCCAGCGCCACTAAGGTCTCCCCAGGTACCCACTAGCAATAGGTTGCCCGACGGCAAGAAATCGATCGCGTTGCTGATCTGGCTATGGTTAAGCGGGTAGGAGCGTTCCCAGCCTTGTGCCCACAGGCCGTTTTGTACCGCGCAGAGACAAACGCAGAGGAAAAGGAAGATAAAGTTGGTTTTCATAAGTTTAATTTGGATTTGTTCGTTCATGGGAATAATAATTTGTGTGGGATAATTGTCGTGCTTTGGTGGCCACAAGATTCACTTTTTCCCCCACTCAGCCAATGACATTTTAAGCATTTTTTCAACTTATTTCAAACATAATCACCTGATTATCAACAAAATAACTTATTTTTATCGCTCAAAATATCGCTTGACACCATGAATAATTCGGTCCTCCTGCAGTATTGTCGGCGTTTGCAGGCCAAAGATTGGCGCGAACTGGACAAATTCGTCCGTTCCCCCTACTTCAACCAACGCGAGGATGTGGTCCGCCTACTGGAGCACCTGCGCGAGCAATTGCCCCGGCCCAGCCGTGGCGGCACCGCCCTGCAGAAGGAACGGGTCTATGCCGTCGTATACCCCGGCGAGGCCTACGCCGAAAAGCGCTTTCGCTACCTGCTGTCGGCCCTGCTCCAGCTCATCAAACGCTACTTCGTCCAACGGGAGGTCGAAGCGGATCCCCCCCAGCAGCAGGTCCACCTGTGTTGCGCCCTGCGCCGTCGCCGGATGGAACGCCAGTTCCAACAGGAGCTCGATCAGGCCTACAAACGACTGGCCAAGGGCCAACTGCGCAATCCCCAGTACCACTACCAGCAGTACCTGCTCAAGCTCGAAGAGGCCCGCTACACCAACACCACCCTCGACCACCGCCGCAGTGGAGCCGAGCTCCTCGAAGGCGTGGGCAATGCCCTGACCGCTTTTTACATCGCCGAACTGCTGCGACACGGCTGTGATATCCTCGCCCTGCGCTCGCTTCAATCGCACCGCTACGACCTCGACTTTTTGGAGGAGGTCCTCCGCCACGTCAGTCAGTCGGAGGCCCTGCGGCGGGTGCCCGCGGTACAGATTTACTACCACAGCTACCGCGCCATCGCCGCCCTCGACGCTGAGGAAGCGGCCAGCGAAGGTCACTTTCAAGCCCTCAAAGCGGGCGTCCAAGCCCACGGCGCGGCTTTTGGTGCCACCGAAATTCGCGACATCTACACCCTGGCGGTCAACTACTGTATTCAACGACTCAATCGGGGCGACCGCGCCTACATCCGCGAGGCCTTTGCCCTGTACCAGTCGGGCCTGGCGCGGGAGGTGTGGTTGGAAAATGGGGTGCTGTCGGGCTACACCTATAAGAACATCGCGCGACTGGGCATCGCCTTGGAAGAGGAGGCCTGGGTGGCCCAATTCATCGAGGACTACCGCCATTACCTGCCCCGGCGCGAACGCGAGCAGTACTGGCATTACAACTTGGCCTACCTGTATTTCCAAAAACGGGACTACCACAACGCCATGCAATTGCTGCGGGAGATCGAATTTCGGGACGTCCTGAACAACCTCGATACCCGGCGGATGCTGCTGCGCTGCTACTACGAACTGAACGAGCTGTACGCCCTGGAATACTTGCTGGACAGCTTTCAAAAATACATCCAGCGGCAAAAGGCCATCGGCTACCACAAGAACAATTACCTCAACTTGATCCGCTTTGTGCGCAAAAAGCTCCAAGTGGCCGACTCAAACCGGGAAGCCCTCGGGCGACTGGCCCGGGAGGTGGAGCAAACCGAGCAGGTGGCCGAAAAGGTCTGGCTGCTGGAGCAGTTGAAACGCTAAGGGAGCAGGATGGGGATAATTTGGAGGATGGACTATCGGATTACGATAAAAAAATGTATCTTTGCCCCGCATTTTTCAGAAGTTCTTTTACAATGGACGCGCTCAAACGTTTTTCGATCCCGATTAAAGGCTTAAAATCCGGGCTCCACGAGTATCATTTCGATCTGGATGCCGACTTCTTTAGCCACTTCGAAGGATCGCCAGTTAGCGAAGGCCAATTTGGAGTAAAAATCGCCTTGGACAAGCGACCGGAGATGCTGGTACTGGACCTGGACTTTTCGGGAAAAATACCCACTGACTGCGATCGCTGTCTGGATGCCATTCAACTTCCCCTGAGTGGCACTTACCAGATGGTGGTCAAGTACTCGGATCTGGAAAGAGACCCGGACGAGGAAATCATTTACCTCCCTTGGGAAGCTCCCGAATTGAACGTGGCGCAGTATCTTTACGAGAACATCATCCTGGCCTTGCCGATGATTCGCACTTGCGACGAGCTGGGTCCCGATCGTTCTTGCAACGAGGACATGCTGAAATACTTAGACGGAGACCCCTCCCCCTCCCCCGTCGAGGAAGACGAGGTGGGGGAAAACGAAGCCTCCATCTGGAGTGAATTGAAGAAAAAGTTTAATCCTGAAAATTAGTCACCGCAACCAGTCGGTAGCGTATAAATTGAAGAATTATGGCACATCCTAAGAGTAAAATCTCGAAGCAGCGCAAAAGAAAACGTCGGACGCACAAGGTAGCGCCCACGCCCCAACTGACCACCTGCCAAACCACGGGGGAGGTCCACCTCTACCACCGCGCTCACTGGGTTGATGGCAATATGTACTACAAGGGACAGTTGGTCATCAAAGCCGATGAAGACCTGGAGGACTAAGCATCCCCCGGCTTCGCCAAAGACAAAAAACTAAGCTCCCATTTTCATGAGGGGCTTTTTCTGTTTCTACCTATCCAGCTTTAGCCGCTGGTTCACCCAATCCCCAATCCAATGAAAGCAATCATTCAAAGCAATCAGGCACCCGCCCCGGTGGGTCCCTACAACCAGGCCGTCGAGGCCAACGGTATGTTATTTGTCTCCGGTCAAGTGGCCATCGATCCGGCTACCGGCGAATTGGTCCAGGACTCGATCGAGGCCGAAACCCATCGGGTCATGCACAACCTCCGCAACGTTTTGCAAGCGGCGGGGCTGGACTTTAGCCACGTCGTAAAGGCCAGTGTCTTCGTCAAAGACATGCACCTCTACAGCCGCATCAATACGGTATACGCCGAATACTTTGACGAGGCCACCGCCCCCGCCCGCGAGCTGGTGGAAGTGACCAATTTGCCCAAGTTCGTCAACATCGAAATCTCCGTCATCGCCGTCCGTCCCTAGGGGCGCATTTTATCATCCACATCCGTCTTTCCCATGGAAAAAAGAAAGCAAGTCCTCTCCGCCATCCAACCCACTGGCGACCTCCACTTTGGCAACTACTTCGGCGCCGTACAAAACTGGGTCCGACTGCAAGATCAGTACGATTGTATCTACGGCGTGGTCGACTACCACGCCATGACCATGCCCTACAAGCCTCGGAAGCTGCGGGAAAACACCTGGGAGATCCTGTTCAACCTCATTGCGATGGGCGTCCAACCGGGATCCCTCTTCATTCAATCCCTCGTCCCCGAACATACGGAGCTAAACTGGATCTTCAATTGCTTTTGTTCCTACGGCCAACTCACGCGGATGACGCAGTTTAAGGACAAGAGCTCGCAGTCGGAAAGCAAATCCGGTGGATTCATTTCGGCCGGGCTGCTCTCCTACCCCATCCTACAAGCCGCCGATATCCTGATTTACCGCGCCGACTACGTCCCGGTAGGCAAAGACCAGGCCCAGCACCTGGAGCTGTCGCGCAACATTGCGCAACGCTTCAACCACCAGGTGGGTAAGGAATACTTCGTGCTGCCCGAAGTGCTGTACTCCGAGACGCCCAAGATCAATTCGACGGCCGACCCCACGCGCAAGATGAGTAAGAGTGCGGGCGACAAGCACTACATCAGCGTATTCGAATCGGAGCAACGGATCCGCAAGCAAATCCGCTCGGCCGTGACCGATACGGGGGATACGCCCGCCGGGGAGATGAGCCCGGGGGTCAACAACCTGTTCCAGTTGCTCAAGGCGGCGGGACAAACGGAGGCTTACGATCACTTGCGGGGCCAGTACGAGGGTGGAACGCTCAAATATTCCGAACTCAAGGAAACCGTAGCCGAAGCCCTGGTGGGCATCAGCCAAGTCTTTGTGGAAAAGAAAAAGGAATTGCTGACGCGAAAGAAGGAGGTCAAAAACGAAATCAAAGCCGCCTCGGCCGACATTCGCAAGCGGGCCCAGCAGACGGTACGCGAGGTCAAGGAACTGACGGGACTGGCCAACGTAAAATTCTAAATCATGAAGATCATTTGCATCGGTCGCAACTACGCGGATCACGCCAAAGAGTTAAACAACCCCATCCCCGCGGCGCCCCTGATTTTTATGAAACCCTCCTCGGCCCTGCTGGTCAATCAAAAGCCTTTGTACTACCCAGAGTTTACCGAGGAGCTCCACTACGAGGCTGAGGTGGTCCTCAAGATCGACCGCAATGGCCGACACGTTCAGGAGGAATTTGCCCACAAGTATTATTCGCAAATCGCCCTGGGCATCGACTTTACCGCCCGCGACATCCAGCGCCGTTGTAAGGCCAAGGGCCACCCCTGGGAAATCGCCAAGGGCTTCGATGGCTCGGCGGCCCTCGGTAGTTTTGTACCGCTGGATGAGGTACGGGGGGAAAACGGCATCGAATTTTTCCTACACAAAAATGGCGAAGAGGTCCAACGGGGACGCACCCGCGATCTGCTCTTTCCCTTCGACCGGCTGATCGTCGAGGTCTCTCGCTACTTCAAACTACACATGGGCGACTTAATTTTTACCGGCACCCCAGCGGGAGTAGGTCCGGTACAAATCGGGGATGAGTTGGAAGGCTTCGCAATCCGGCGGGGGCCAGCGCGAGAAGCCATTCCCCTGCTGCGCTGCGCGATCAAATAACCGAGTGGAAAGTACCCAGTGGTGCGCCGTACAAATCCAGAGAAGTATTTACAATTAAGCCAAGAAATCCTAACTTTGTGCCGAATTTTGGTCAAGCGCTTCACCAGCGTCTTGAATGAACCCAAAAATTAATCTAATCAAACCATCCAACCATGCCGTATTTATTTACGTCCGAGTCCGTTTCTGAAGGACATCCCGACAAAGTAGCCGACCAGATTTCCGATGCCATTCTCGATGCTTTCCTCACCCAGGATCCCAATGCCAAAGTGGCCTGCGAAACGCTCGTCACCACGGGTCTGGCGGTCGTCTCCGGTGAAGTCCGCTCCAAGGCCTACGTCGATGTGCAAAGCACCGTGCGGGAGGTGATCAAACGCATTGGCTACACCAAGTCCGAGTACCAATTCGATGCGGATTCCTGTGGCGTGATGTCGGCGATCCACGAGCAGTCGGCCGATATTGCCATGGGCGTAGATGTGGGTAAAAGTGCTGATGATCAAGGCGCGGGCGACCAAGGAATGATGTTTGGCTACGCCACCAACGAGACGGACAATTACATGCCGCTACCGCTGGAAATTTCGCACCTGCTCCTCGAAGAATTGGCCGCCATTCGCAAGGAGGGCCGCCGGATGAAGTACCTGCGCCCCGATTCCAAATCGCAGGTAACCATTGAGTATGGTGACGACAATAAGCCCAGCCGCATCGATGCCATCGTGATCTCTACCCAGCACGATGATTTTGATAGCGAAGAAAAGATGCTGGAAAAAATTCGGCTGGACGTTCAAAAAACGCTCCTCCCCCGCGTCAAAAAATTACTGCCCGCCAAAGTGCGCAAGCTCTTCGATGGGGAGTACACGCTGTACGTCAACCCGACGGGTAAGTTCGTCATCGGTGGGCCCCACGGCGATACCGGTCTGACGGGTCGTAAGATCATCGTCGATACCTACGGGGGTAAGGGTGCTCACGGAGGAGGAGCCTTCTCCGGTAAGGACTCTTCCAAGGTCGACCGCTCCGCCGCCTACGCCACGCGTCACATCGCCAAAAACGTAGTCGCCGCTGGCCTAGCCGAGCAGTGCCTCGTACAAGTGGCCTACGCCATCGGCGTAGCCAAACCCGTCGGACTTTACCTCAATACCTACGGTACCGCCAAGGTGGAAATGACCGACGGAGAAATCGCCAAAAAATTGGAAAGCCTTTTCGATCTGCGCCCCGCCGCCATCGTCAAGCGTTTTGGTTTGAAAAATCCCATCTTCTCCGAAACCGCCGCCTACGGTCACATGGGTCGTCAGCCCGGTAAGAAAAAGGTAAAGATCGGGATGAACGGCAAGGGTCGCCAGCGGACCGTAGAGACCTTTACCTGGGAAAAACTCGACATGGTCAAAAAAATCCAGAAGCTGTTTAAGCTCGCCTAAGAACAAAAGTAGGAAAGCAATGATCGGTGTTGGGGTGCCGCGTAAGTCCACTCGGGCACCCCGGTACCATCATTACCTTCCTGTCCTCAATTGTTCTAGTTCTATTCTTCGATAATGATTATCTCTTGCCAAATTCCCGCCGCCGTCCGTACCCGTAGGTAGTAGGCCCCGGCGGAGAGGTGCCTCGTGTCCAAGCGCGCGGAGTGAGGATCGAGCCGCCCCCAGTGCCCCCGCTGCTGGCCCAAGGCATTGTATAAGGTAGCCGACCGCAGGGCTGGCCCCCGCGATTCCAACGTCACTTGGTCACGACTGGGGTTTGGAAAAGCGCGAATCCGATCGGACCAGGCCCGGTCGACTAGGCCGGTACTCCGGTCGGCGACGATGCGGCCGCTGCGGCTGGGGGCCTGTACAAATAGCACCTCTCCCCCAGCATTGATGAGCCGGATCTCACGTAGGTCGAAGCGCGCCACCAGCGAATCGCGCCGCTGGTCTCCACTCGCCCTTCGCAGTAAAATATCGTCCTCCACCGTAATGATAAAGTAGCCAATGGCCCCGATCCCCGACTGGTCCTGTCCGTCCGTTCGAACCACGCCTACCTCGTAAATGCCGGGCTGGTCAGCCGCACGTTGGACCTGAATCAGATCTGCCCCAAGCGTTCCCAACCAACTGCTGTCAAACTCGACCCGGGCGGTACCCGCTTCGAACAGTGCGGCATCGTAGTAGAGGCTAAAACACACGCCGTAAACCGAATCAGCAGGAAAGGCATCGCTCCCCAGCATGATGGGCAAACGAATCGTCGTTCCCTCCACCAAGGTATCGGCATCCACCGCCATCAGAATGGTATCCAGTGGCGCCGGATCATTGAGGTCGGTACGGATAAAGCCTACTTCCTCTCCCCAGTTCTCGACCAGGGGAATCAGGTCGTCCGCATCGATCTGGCCATCCCCATTGGCATCGACGTGCTTGTTGTCGATAGGCAAACCCGGAATTTGGCTGTTCCAATCGTCGGCCGGTTGGCCTCCCCATTCGTTGCTGCCCCCCGTCCGACTCGGTCCACTAAGGCCAAAACTAAGCCCAATGGGCAGCAGGTCGCACTGGCTGACCCAACCACTGGAATCGATATCCCCCGGCCAAACGCAGAGGCTGTCCACGGTGATGGTCAGGCGGTGTTCGAAGGGAAGGCCCGCGGTGGGGGGATTGATAAGGATGGTGTACTCGGTAGTTTGCTGGGGGTCGGCCGTGGGATTGGGACAGGTGACGCAGGACAGCCCCTCCTCCGGGGTCCAGTCGTAACCCTGGGCGTCCGGCGCAAAGACCTCCAGGGATACCGATTCGAAGCGGCAGATTTCTTGACTGTCGGGCAGCAGCATGGCTTCGTGACAAACGTAGAGGGGATCGGGGGTTTGGGTACAACCCTTATCGTCAGTGATGGTGATGCGGTAGCCGCCGTAGGCCAGGTCGGTACGGAGGCTACCGCTGCCCCCATCGTTCCAAAGGTAGGTGTAGGGAAGGGTACCGCCGGTGGCGGATACCTCGATTTGACCATCGCTACCGGTGGCCGTTTCGCACTGTTGATCAAGGGTTTGGAGGACGATGGGGGCGGGATCGTCCAGTATGACCTCTAGGCTGGCAACACAGCCCTGGTTGTCGGTGATGTTCAGTACGTAGGCCCCCGCGAATAAGTCGCTGATTTCGGGGATACTGACGCCATTGCTCCACTGGTATTCGTAGGGCGGGGTACCGCCGGCGACCTGAGCGGTGATGCTGCCGTCATCTCCACCGGGGCAGTCGGGCTCGGTGATGGAGCTGATGACCGTGATGGCGGAGGGCTCGCCGACGGGGTAAAGCCCCGTGGCACTGAGGCTATTGGCATCCGTGACGGTGAGGCTGTAGGTAGCCGCTATCAAGTCGATGATCGAGGTTTCTACGGAGCCGGTGCTCCACCGGTATTCGTAGGGAGGGGTACCACCGGTGACGGTAGTTGTGATGGCGCCATCGGCGCTTCCGTTACAGGACAGGTCCGTAATGACCACATCAATCGCAATTTGCTGGGCGGCCAGTGGCCAACCGATCCCCCAAAGCAATAATAATAGGAAATGCTTTTTCATGCCTAATCGTGTTTCCTGGGCTAGGTCGTAAGTCTCTGGCTCAAGGTATCTGGAAAAAGCTGCAAAAAAAAGTACATTTTTAGGAGTTTATAGCATTTTTTTGAGCACACTATTCGTTGAATCCTTATAAAGTCTAGCTTTTAAGGGAATGGGTATAGATAAAAATCATGAAAGATAGCAAATTACTAGACCTCCTTCGTCGTTTGAACAGCAAGGAAAGGCGTCGTTTTCGCGAATACCTCCACTCGCCTTTTCACAACAAAAACCAAAAGCTCCGGCAACTGAGCGACTACCTGTATCGTTTTCAGCCCCACTTCCAGCACGACGAACTGGCCAAACCACGCGTCTTCGCGCACTTGTTTGGTGATAAAGCTACCTACCGCGATCTGCGGATCAACAATTTACAGTCCGACCTGCTGCAGTTGCTGTACGCCTTTCTGGGCCAGCAGCGTTACGAGCAGCGACGGGACCTGCACAAACAATTCTTGCTGGATGAGCTTTTCCGCAAGGATGCCGAGCGCCACTTGGAAAGACAGTTGCGCAATTGGAAAACGCAGCAAAACCAAAGTATTTACCGCAGCTACGACTATCATCTGGAGCAGTACTACCGCAACGAAAAGGAAGACTACCACCGCCTTCGCAAAGCCATCCGCAGCCACACCGAACACTTACAGGGTCAAAACGATGCCCTCGACCGTTTTTACCTGATCCAAAAGCTGCGCCTAGCCTGCGAGATGACCAGCCGGAATCTGGTAGCCCAAGCGGGCTACCGCTGTCATCACCTGGCGGACTGCTTGCGTTGGTACGAGGAGACGGAGGAACTGCAATCGGAGCCCGCCCTGCGCTTGTACCATCAGGTGCTGCAAATGTTGGAACAGCGAGAGGCGCGGCACTGGTTTCCTCGGGTCCGCCAGCTGCTGCGGGAGGAGTCCCAGTGTATTCCCCGGGAGGAATGCTGGCCGCTGTACAGTTTTGCCCTCAACCACTGTATCATCCGCATCAACTCGGGAGAAAGTGACTACTACCGACAAATCCTAGAGCTGTACCAGGAGCTGCTCGATCGACAGATCATCTTTGTCAACGGTTATTTGACCCAGTGGTCGTACAAAAACATCATCACCACCGGTATTCGGCTACAGGAGTTTGAGTGGACGGCGGATTTTATCCACCGCTACGAGGACCGGCTGCTGCCCGAAGAGCGGGCAAACGCCAAACTGTACAACCTAGCGGCTTTGTGCCAGGCTCGGGGGGACTATACGCAGGCCCTACAACTGCTCCACAACGTCGAATTTACCGATACTTCCTACCACCTCGGCGCCAAGACCATCCAGCTCAAAAGCTATTACGCCCTGGGGGAAAGCGAGGCCCTACTGGCCCTCATTGAGGCCTTCCGCAAATACCTCGGCCGCAACCGCCAAATCGCAATCTACCGCCAGGCGGCCAATCACAATATGCTCCAATTGCTCCGCAAAATTCAACAACTCCAGCTGCGAGCGCCCCGGCTCGAGCGGGCTGATTTCAGACGGCGTCACCGGCACCTGAGTCAAAGTCTCGACGGGGCACAGCCCGTCGCCAATAAAGATTGGCTGGAGGAGATCCTGGGGGAGGTCACCCAGGATGGCCCCCACTAGGGCGGGACCTTAAACATTTGAGCCCCCCGTGGCGTTTAGGCAGAAATCTTTCTGTTTTCATCAAAATAAGCCTATTTTTGGTCCACTTTACTGAAAGTTTTAGAACAGGGCCCTGTCCCTTAGCAAATTATGAATCTGAATTTTCTGTATAACTTTGGCCGTTACCTCGTCCTCCTCCGGACGGCACTGAGCCGGCCCGAGAAGTTCTCGATGTACTGGAAGGAAACCATGCGGCAGATGAACGACATTGGGGTGGGCTCGCTGGTCATCGTTTGTTTGATCTCGGTTTTCATCGGAGCGGTAACGGCAGTACAGTTTGCCTACCAGTTGCAAGACAGCTTCGTTCCCAGCTACTACATCGGCTACATCGTCCGGGACAGTACGATCATCGAATTGGCCCCGACGATTACCTGTCTGGTCTTGGCGGGGAAGGTGGGGTCCAACATCGCGGCGGAGAGTGGTGGGATGCGACAGAAGGAGCACATCGACGCCATGGAGATTATGGGGGTCAATACGGCGGCCTATTTGATCATGCCCAAATTGATTGCGGCCCTCTTCGTCATTCCCCTGTTGGTATGTACGGCGGCGGTGGTCAGCATTGGGGGAGGCTACTTGTCGAGCGTCCCGACGGGTTGGATCACCGATGCGGAGTACATTCGTGGGGTGCGTTCCTTTTTTGAACCCTACTACGTTTTTATGATGTTCGTCAAGGCGATCGTATTTGCCTTTATCCTGACCACGGTACCCGCCTACCAGGGCTACTACGTACGGGGGGGGAGTATTGAATTGGGGCAGGCCAGCACCCAGGCCGTGGTGTACAGCGATATCCTCATCTTGCTGGCCGATTATTTGATCGCGATATTATTGACGGTATGAGGCCAAGGGGTAAACATAGACAGCCATGATTCGAATCGAAAGTATCCGCAAATCCTTCGACGAAGTCGAAGTGCTCAAGGGCGTCTCGGCCAGTTTTGAGCAGGGCAAAACCAATCTGATTATCGGGAAAAGTGGGGCGGGAAAAACGGTGATGCTCAAGATCTTGGTGGGGCTACTGCGACCGACGGCGGGCGACATTTGGTACGATCAGACCAATTTTGGGCAGCTCGACAAGCGGCAGTTGCGCGAATTGCGGATGGACGTGGGCATGCTCTTCCAGGGGTCGGCCCTCTTTGACTCCATGACGGTGGAGGAAAACGTGCGTTTTCCCCTCGATATGTTTACCAACAAAACCGCCAAGGAAAAGCTGGACCGGGTCAACTACTGCCTCGAACGGGTCAACCTGGAGGGAGTCAACCGCAAGTACCCCTCCGAAACGAGTGGCGGCATGCAAAAGCGGATCGGGATTGCCCGGTCGATCGTCCTCGAACCCAAGTACCTCTTTTGCGACGAGCCCAACTCCGGCCTCGACCCCACCACCGCCTTGCTCATCGACGAGCTCATTGTGGACATCACCCGCGAGAACAACATCACTACCGTCATCAATACCCACGACATGAACTCGGTGATGGAAATTGGCGATAACATCATCCTCCTCCACCTCGGCGAGCTGACCTGGACGGGCAATAAGGACGAAGTACTCGAAAGCGATAACCAGGTGTTACAGGATTTCATTTTTGCCTCCCCCTTTCTCCAGCGCCTCCGCCGCGCGGCCCTTTCCAGCTCCGGCGAGTAGCGCTCCGCTGCGTCTTTCCCTTTTCCTTCCAGTATGGCCCCCAAAAAGAAATACCCGTTCCACTTTGGAACAGGTATCTCCGTCTTTGGTCTCAAAAAAAGAAAACTAGTTAGTTTTTAAATGCCTCTTATTGCACTTAAAAGGAGATGGTGGATAAGCTACCACCAGCGTTTTGATGTCCACCCTGCGGGACACGTGGTTTCATAGTGCAGTTTGTTTACAGTTGACAGGGCTACTCGGTATTGGGAACGGCCCCGGGGGGCCAAGAGGCAGGTATACGGGATTATAATTTGTAAGCCTTACCTCATAAGTCAGTGTACGTATTCCTAATCCGGGGATTAAGAGGCTACCGGGTATTCGCTGTGTAACAGCTCCGGTGTAGTGCTTTGGAGAACGGCCGGTCGGGCTTCCGCCAAACCAAAATCCGTTAGGGAGTTTGCGATCGGTGCCAAGCTACCCATTGGAAGGGGTGGCTCTTCGGTGGCACTCAGGGGAACGGGTGGTTCCGCCAGCACGATCGAAACGAACGCGACAATAGTCAACGCCAAAGAAAATAGGAGAAATAGTTCCATAGTGTGCGTATTGGTGTTCAAAAATGATTGCCAGACTTTGGGTAATGTATTTTCTCGATAGGAAGAACGGACAGCCCTTGCCTGCCAGAGCGGCACTGTCCTTTTGCAACTAGTTCTCTTTGTATTTTCTTGAGGTGAAGCAAATATATGGAAAAAAATATAATAGATACAAGCCTCTTTTGGCGAAGTCGGAAATATCTGTGACAATAGATTAAGTGGAAGAAAAAGGAAAGTACCGAGGCGTGCCCCGTAGCATAAAATGGGCCAATTTTTCGCCAATTGCATTTTGTGATGGCGGATCGGAAGCAAAATCACGGGCAGCGGTAGATAAATGGAGGAGATTTATACCGCATTTTGATTTTGTTCAGCAAAATATAAACAGATAATGTGTGACAATTCACATGATTATTTTGTTTAATGTAAAACCGAGAAAATTTTCCTTTTTTTTAAAAAAGCTATAAAAAGTTATTTTAATGCGTATTCACCAAATAATATTTGGCACCTTCGGTAGAAACACTGGGCTAGATGTTGCTAAAAAAATTTTCCAGAGGAACCATTGGAATAATGCGAGATGTTAGTAAATTTGCGAGCCCAATGCAAATACCCAATGCCCGGGTGCTGAAATTGGTAGACAGGCATGGTTGAGGGCCATGTGTCCTTTAGGGCGTGCGGGTTCGAGTCCCGCTCCGGGCACCCCAAGCTCGACGACTTGTTGTTCGTCGAGCTTTTTACTTTATCGGTCCCTTGGGCTTGCATTTTGTCCTCGCTTCCGCTTACTTTCGCACCATGAAGCAGGTCCGAAATGGTGAATTTTACGGCGAGCACAACCAAAAGCTACGGTTCAAAACCCTGGTCCTTACCGACACCGACTTTACCCACTCCCAGGTCGACTGGCTTTACCTCGATCATCCTTACTTTACCTACCTCCTAGCTGGACAGCTGTACGAAGCCCACCGGGGAGCGACTTACTATCTACAGCCAGGAGGGTTGTTATATCATCACTGGCAGGATGCGCACCGCAACCGGCGGGCCCCCCAACCCCCCCGCGGCGATAACCAAGAAATGACCCCCGCTTTCACCTCGAATTGCCCGCCGACTGGTTCCACCAACACGGCATCCAGCCCCAAGCTTTCGAAGGCAGTCACCAAATCCAACACCCCGCCATCCGGCAACGCTTCAACGAAATCTACCGCGAGTTTAGGGTCAATGACGCCGATAGCGCCGCGAGTATCGAAATGCTCCTCAGCGATGTCTTTAGCCACATGGCCCACCGCCCAGCTCCCCGCCGCCCCAAGGCCCCCTGGCTCCAACAACTGACCGACTGGCTCACCGAGGCTCCCGATACCCAAACTTCCCTCCAGGACCTGAGCCAACGCTTTAG
>ERZ1740065.700-NODE-700-length-18546-cov-12.688551_pt1 | contig 18546 bp, 12 predicted proteins | sample MGYA00581738_ERZ1740065 | MGnify/ENA primary metagenome ERZ1740065 (study PRJEB43018, sample SAMN04849749) | marine metagenome | isolation source: floating plastic debris | place: Pacific Ocean | collected 2008-09-01 | study: EMG produced TPA metagenomics...
CCCCCTAGGTTTCCTCCTGTGGAGCTCAGTACCCGGCTGTAGTAATTATAACTCGTCGTATTCTTTATTTTCAGATGCGATGGATCAAATCTCTTCGACAGCCTCACCCCCAGCTGTTGGTGTGTCCAGAAGTTGTCCAGATGAGTCACTCACTCGCTCTCCAGCAGCAGCAGCAAATGTCCTTGATATTAATATCGGACAGGAAGAATCATTCTCCGAGAGTGAAAGCTTAGCAGAGGATCCTCAGCTGACCAGCCGTCGGAGGGATAGCCATTCCAAAAGCAATCAGATGTCAAAGACTGTTCGCTCATCCAAAGCTATAATCAAGCAGGATACGACAACTCTGAATTCCAGTCACAGACGTCATCGACAATCACCAGTGGAAAGGCGACCGCGAGTGGACATATCTAGGTCCGAGTCCGTCAAGTCAGAAGATACTGCCCAACGATATGGTTACCATAGAAACCATGATTCGTTACACCATGATCGTAGGCATCGAGACACAAGGGCAGAGTCCCGCAGTCATCGAGAGCGAGCTGGTATCAGCGAAAGGGAACGTCGGCAAGCCGATGATCATTTCAGCCGGCAGTCTAGCTATCGTCACAGAGCTACAGACGGTCACAAAAGGCATAACTACCACTACGACAGCCATGCAGCGAGGCGCAGAGATGGGAAGTCGTCTTCTCATGAGCGTCATGCCTTCAGTCCAAGAAGACGGCCGTCCTATGAGTATCATCAGCGGCACCAGTCAGATTCCAGATCTTATGCCGATAGATCCCATGGAAGCTCTTCTAGCCATCAGCGTGACAATGACAATCGTTTCGCTCCACACTCTCAAGGTTTGAACATTTCCAACCGATCTAAGGGGGCCGAAAGAGCAAACAAAACTAAAGCTAAGTCGGTCTTCGACAGACTTCAAAAAGACTCATCAAGAATTCAGTCTGATCTCGTCATCCGTCAACAGTTGAGCCCCGCTAGGTTTCAGTCCCCAGACATAGAAATCATAGAAATAGACCCTAGAACCCCTCCTCCGCTAGTCGTCCTCTCAGATTGATGTCACTCGACTTTGTGAGACCAACTCACAGGTTTGCCAATACAAAACTATTTTCTATCACCATAAGTGCCATTTTTTCGTCATGTGACAGCTTCATATCCCTACATAGTGTCACGCCACTGCCTCTATGAATTATTAATCCGTTATTGACATACCTGGAAGTAAGATGCTGTGAAGTACTACTACTCCATCAACCAAGTATATAGTAAGTATATAGTAAGTATATAGTAAGTATATAGTAAGTAAGGATGGACATGCTGAGTTTTTCACGCTATGACCTGGTTACACCATAGCATGGAATTAGAATTAATGCGTTTATAGGAATCCATAGAACAGGCAACTATGGTTGTTACAGGCGACCGGTTGTATGAGGAATATCAATGCGCCTGACCTTGAACTAAGGCAGACAATCTTATTATCGACTTAGGAGGTCGAGCGCAATGCGTATGATTGATGGTGTGTGAGCCGGACTGTGCTCCAAGTCATATTTTCCTGTGTATTAGAGGGGGGGGGAGGGATAGCGGGCATTGCATTGTAGTGTATTCAACTACAACCAACTAGGCAGGAGGAGACAAATCTCTGTTCATAAATCGTCATGCTCAATGAACTTGGTATGAACACTGTTCCGCTATTGGAACGAACTTTCTCTAACACTATTTCGCAATAGGTGACTGAGTTGATGTCTTGTGTCTATTTTCTAACTGCTCTTTGATCGAACTCCCTAAATCCCATTCGCCTTTAACTGGCTCATTGGCTAATGGACTCTATTGCTGGCCCGAGGCAAATCATGATACTCATTGACTAATTGCCTTGTATTTACTCAGATTGCAACAACCATGCTGCCATTGTTCGATATACACTCTGCCCGCTGCAGCCAACACGGGTCCTGGCTGGCTGGAGTGCCGGATTCTCCAATAGTGTTTGCCTACATGCAAATCTAGATCTCCACTTGGCACCATTTTCGAATGTTTCCATAAGCTTTAGCGAGAATAAGTGATCTGAAGTATATGAAAGGATAGAGGCAGCAAAAAGTGCACTGCACACTGCTTCAACCTCTCAAATTTGACGGCATGGCTGGCAGCAAGTTGACTATCAGTGCTAAGTGCCACGCTGCGTTAATACATTGATAATGGTTATCTTACTCAGTACCAACATCTCTTGTCAGACATATGTGGCAATATCTAAGAAACTTTTGATTCTATGCACACTGCCCTTGATTGCTATCTCCATATAATTGATTTAGATGATGGTACACTATACGCAGTGGTGCAATTAATGACCGTGTGCGTGGTCTGCAGTCTATCTATAAAAGCTCACACCGACAGCTCGGAGTAACCTCGCAGCCATTTGTTGATATTAGCCTATCTGCCAGTCTGTTTTCGGTAGTTTAGATTTCGAATTCATGCAATTGAATGTATCCATCTACAGCAGTAGATGGTAATTAGCAGCTGCATTCTCCTTCAAATGGCACTAATTGACTTTTTAAGCCCAGTAACTGTTGGCAGTGGCGGATTATACCTTTGTTCTGATGTGCATGCTGTGACGAGTATCACTTATGTTGCAAAGGACTTTTATGCTACAGGAAATTGTTGCAAGTCACTCTAAGTATTGTCACTTGAACCAAACGGGCCATCTAGGAGCACTGGATCCAAATTGATGCGGGTCGGCTGTATGGTATAATTGACAGATTGATTTCGTTGTGCACAATCGCTAATGCTATACAACACAACTCTATCGTCAGTATACCTAGCGTGTTTATTACAAAAAAGTAGTCTGATGTACAAATTTTGAGGTACAGCAAGGCTTGGAAATCAGTGGAAATTATGATAAATACACTTGCATATGTTGAGGCGTCATTTCTCGATCTGAGGACCAGAAATGATCCCAGACGGAGTTGGAAATGTCTAACACTTGTGGAAATATTTAACTTGGAATGAATTTGAGATGGAAAAATTATTTCTTACATAGTTTCATACACGACATAGTGTCTGATTGTTTGGATGACATCCATCTAAAAGGGGAGGATTTGTTTTGCTGCTGTTTCTCTCGAATGCAGCTGCATATCACTGGCCACTAAAAATCCTCGTTCACCAAAGAAAATCAACATTTTCTATGACCTACGATAACACGTATAGTGTGATAACACGTAGGTGTGCACTATGTATGTTATTGCGCAATCGTAAATGAACTGAAGAAACAAATTGTAAAATTATAACACACTGTATTTAATTGAGGGAGTAAAGCAGAAAGAACCTCTGGTGGCTAAACCTTGAAACTAATGATGAGAACAAAACTGATGGCGATGAGACCATTACAGGCATGTCTTACCAAATCATGAAAACTGAGAATGACTAAAAGCAAATAGCTGTTAAAGCAATGCTCAATAAATAAGAGAATTGGGAACGATAGTCACAGCGTGTAGTGAAGGGGGTCACGTACACGCCCACACGGCCAGTCAGGTTCTGATCTATGATGTAGTAGGCTAAGTGCTGTATAAAGGAACGCATGCTGACATAAATTGATACATCGACTGTAAAATTGAGATTCAATTTGCGTTAGTTATCAGTGCAGACAGCACTGCAAGGTGTGTCTAGAGGCGATAAATTATGTCTGTGCACAGATAGGCTTAGAGAAAAATATAGAATATTTCTATAAGAAGTTTACAATTTAAAAATCTTCCATGGCAAACAACAGCAGTATGAATAACAATGGGTAACTACAAACAACATCAACGAGAGAGAGGCCTAGATGCATGGAAGAGGGAATTCGTTGCTTGTAATATCAAATCTTGCGCAGCTGAGTTTTGAAGCTCACTTGCAGGGTGCGGTCGCCGATAGTAAACCCATTCAGTCTTGTAATGGCCATCACGGCTTCTTGGTACTCAGCCATTGTTACAAAGCCAAACCCTTTACACTTATGAGTCTCAAAGTCTGTGACGACCTTCACAGACAACACGGCCCCAAATGGGCCAAAGAGTTGCCAGAGCATGCGATCGTCCGTCTCTGGAGGTAGGTTGTAGACGAACAGTGCCCAGCCCTGACTTGTCGGAGACACAGGCGCTGCCGGAGCTGCAGTGATGCCCGTGTTTATGGGCAGTGTGGCAGCAGTAGCTGCCGTCGCAGCCATACTCAATGTAGGCGTGGCCAGAGCAGTCATGGTTGGAGGAGGTTGAGCTGCGGCAGCAGGTACGATACCCGTGACGTCGAATGGGGAGTATCTATACAAGGAGCTACAAGTGAGAGACAAGGTTAGGGGGCGCTGACATGCAGGATGTGACAGCTATCTGTGACTGTGACACCGACCTGAATCTGCCAGCAGCGTGGTGGATCGGGCCTAGAATCTGTCGAGCAGGAGCAAAATACGATGCTGCCAGAGCAAGCGGTATCGCGGCAGCACTTTTGCTGCTCGGGTTGTTGGCAAATTTGACTGTTATCTTCTCGGTAGCACCGGGTGGCACATAGCCGTTCAACTTCTCAATGGCGCGCTCTGCCTCGCACTTCTTGTCGAATCGGATGAAGCCGACACCCTTAGACAGACCTATACACACAGGGAAGTGGATGGCTATGAAACTGACTGCTCTCGGCTGTCATCCACAGATCGTATGAGCACAGATGGGCGGTTGTAAATAGATGTGTGGCATTTGTTGTTAGTGTGAATGAGAGTGCGTGTGTGTGGAGAGAGGAAATGAATTGGGTGCGGGAAGCGAAGGTAATGGAAAGGAAGAGACAGCAGCAGTAGCAAAAGAGCGGAAGGAACAAAGAATGAACTAAATTTTAAACGAAATAATTTCTTGCCATTTAAGAGTGATCAAACAAGTAAGATGATGAGTACAGAAGAGCAAGATGGCGGCGGCAGCAGCAGTAATTTAGACAGAAATAGAGAGAGAGAGAACTAGATACCTGTACTGTTATCATAAAGAATTCTCGATGTGATAATATTGCCACATTGTTGAAAAAGCTCATCAAGCTCGGGCTGCGTCATGGTTTTAGGAAATCCACAAATGTATAAGTTAGCACCCTTAATGAGCTCACTGCTTGGCCGAGCGAAAGACACCTACACCACAGCAAGAAAGAAGAGAGAGATTGTTGTTAGTAGAAAGCAGGCTGGAGGCGTAGCTGCAATGCCACCGAGGAAAGAGGGATGGAAGGGGGGACCGCACTAAGCGCTATGTTATATTGTTACAGCCCAACTACCAAAGAGCGCAGCAGTTCAGACTCATCTGCTGCTGCCACGGCACACCGTCGTGACGTATGGCTCACGCTGTGACGGCGCTGATGGTTTGAACTGCTGCTGCATGCGGATGACACACTATCCGTATTAGGAACAAACCTGTTGCCGGTTCAGTAAGAATGCGAGACGATATTATTTCACCACAAATAGCGAATAACGTCTCCAGATCAAGCTGTGTCATAGTTTTAGGAAGGCCAGAAATGTACAAGTTGGCACCTTTTATACTTTCGCTACTGGGCCTAGCCAGTGACACCTGTGCGTGGAGCAAGCAAACAAAAGCAAAAATTATAAATATTGACGAGTTAAACAACGAAAACTAAGCTACAAAGACACGGCGGCGCTGCTGACTGCGGCATTAATGGCGCTTTCCAACACATCAAACAGGGCTTCTTGTTATTTTAGTTCACATTATTAATAATTCACTTTTAACACGCCAAACAAGATGGCTGAGCCGCAGACATGCTGGTACCGTGTGTCTATATAGCACAATTGAATTTGCCGATAACTGCCAACAGTCAATACTGGAACAGAACATAATAACAGTCTGGAGGCTGGACGGGTCTGGGCAGCCAAGGCTATGAAAAGTAAAACAAAATCAAGCAAAGGTAACAATATACATGTAACAGTGAGAAAAGTAATTTACAAACTGTTCTTAATAAAATGTGGAAATAGCAATGAGTGAGAGGGTAAATTGCGAGCTGACGCCACATGCCGGTGGAGGGGGTCCAAGTCCAGGCCGCGCCATTGATTCGCTGAGACGTGGAATTCTGTTAGCTGCTGGATTATTCTAATTACTAATGGCAAAGTTCCGTCAAATAAAATAAGTTCGATTGCACAGCATTAACAAGGATAAATTGCTCTGTATAGACGCTGGCCTGATTAGGTTAGTGCACACGAGACTCACTTATTTACTTCGTTACTGAACCTTGTCAGATATGCTGGCCTAATAATTTATCCCACGAGAGACAGTAATTAAGCAAACATTCACTTCTGCATGGCGTGTAAGGGATGATATTCGAGCATAAGGGAACGGACGTGACATATGTGCCTGATATGGTAGCCCACGCACTTGTGGTGGTACGAGTCAATTAGTGAAAACTTCATTCTCATGTGTCGTACCTTGATTGTTTTGTTCTGGAGCCGTAGCTGATTCAATGTCTGTATTGCCTTTGCTGCATCTTCCTGCTTCTTGTAGTTGACAAACCCGTAACCCAGACTCTGACCTGTGATGACAACTAGCATGTTTCAGCAGAATACAGAAATTGCCAATTCAACACTATATGCCATAGTACACTCCCCCATTTCATCAGCATTTTCAACCATTGAATGCTAGAGCTAAAATTGGTGATCCAGCAAAGCATAACTGAACTGAAGAAGGTAGTTGGTGACCAACGAAACCAAAAAAAAAATTCCCACTACTGGAATAAAATGCCTCTAATCCATGGGCTGTATAAACTCCACATTTGTACCAACCTGTTTGTTTGTCTCTTATCAGTTTACAGCTCTCAACTTCTCCGATACTACTAAAAAGAGATCTGATCTCTTCTTGTGACATGTTCTGGGGTAGATAGTTGATTATCAGATTAGTCTTCGAGTCATCGTTTGCCTCATCACTCTCGACTGGCTTGCTGTGGTTAACCCCAATACTGGCATTGTTATTTGTATTGCTATGATGCACAGGGATCTTCTGATTGGAGGGGTTTGGCTGGTGAAAAGCTACAGGATTCGTGACTGCACTGTCTACTGAAATCATGTTGAATTCATCAAGCTTTCTTGTAACCTAGAAAACAAAAAAAAAACAGTGCAGTGCATTCATAGTAAAGATGAAAAATGGTAGTAGACACATCAATAAGCATATGCACATGGCACTCAAAGCACAAAAGAGAAAGTTGCATAACGTTTGACTAGTTTGACTAGAACACAAAGTAATAACTTCATACCACATTCATTTCTAGATTCGGAGAATCATTTTCATCCACTTCCAATGTTTCAATGAGTATTTTGGCACAGTTTTCACGATTTGCAGAGCCTTCCTCACCATTCATGTTATAAATTAAATCAATAATAGGCAACATATGTGCCAAAATCGACTACTCACGATCTCATACCCTAGTTGGAGAACTACGAGCTGCAGCTTAGTCTGCTTTGACGGCGGGTTTTCTCAAAATCATACCTAGGGAACTCTGCACAAATGACTTGCTATGGATTTTATATTTTAGCCGCGAATTGAAATTAAAACACCTTTTAAAAATTAACTTGATAACTAAGCTTTTAAAAGCGAGGTAATATTAGAAAAAATGCTTTTACGTAGAAATTCGGTATTCCATTATATATACCACCCCTACTCATTGCGGCACGCCGCAAGTCAACAAAAAGTGAATTCGTGTTCAACGGTCGCATCGTATGCTTCTCCAATCGACTGATGACTCAATCTTCCTCTCTCTTCATTCGGTGTGGTACGAAACACAGAATTTGAAATGAAGTACACACTATGACTCTTGCGAACAGACGGTAGTAGTAAATACTCATCATGAGAAATTCTATGCTCTTTTATCAAAGGTTCACATAGTAAAAGTTACCAGAGAGAACAGCAGCTGCATCTGCTTGCTTACAACTGACATTTTCATTTCTTCAATGCGTTCAAGTTCAACAACTAGAAGCTCATCATAGAGGTAGTTGATTATCATATAACCCACTGTCACATAGACTAGATAGGTGAATCAAAAACACCACAGGACAACAACTAGCTGTTCCCACAGTAGTAATGGCAACATGGCATGACTATAGCTAATTATCTGTTCTGAGGACTGGTGTGGTCTGGGAGAGGAGGGGACGGTTTCACTTTGTGCTCAGCTGCCTGACTCAGTCTCTACCTCTTGTCATCTTCATTAAAACGCATGTAGAACAGGAGGCAACATGTCATCATTAATCATCAATTTCACTACTCACGGTCACCAAGGCGCAGCTGAACAAGCTAACCACTTAACAGTACAGCACTACATTGGCAGCAGTGGCATGAGAAACTCATACCGGTCCCAGTCCGCCTTACGAGGCGAAGATTGCGAACACTGCACTCGGCTGAACTCACTATGGGCCCAAGAAAAAGTAAATCCGTGTTAAAAATTTCTTTGTTGCCAGCCACAACTAGTGGCAGTGTTAGAGCGTGTAAGATGAACAGAGAGACAAGTGTGAGTTCATAGCGGTGACAATGACAGCCTGGGTGTCTGATGAATTCATAGCCCTACCACACACTGGGCTGCAGCAGCTATGACCAATGACCATTGTTTTCACTGCACTTCCTCCGCTCAACCAATTGACTTCTACTATGAGCAAATGATTTATTAGACTTTCATAGGGTTGCCGTTACAGCAGTCGGCGTGGCTACTACACTAGACGTTGATGATAACAGTCTGCTCTCTATAGAGGATATATTATGCACAGCGCATACATTACCATTCGTACACCTAATAATTGCTTTCTCTTCATCACGCTTTATCATGAATAATATATGTGTCAGGATATAGGTATTGGAATAATTATTCTTGATTGAGTCATTCTATACGTTTGTCAATTTTCTACACCGAGCGGCATCCTACAAGTGAGGAAGTGAGGTGTTCCTTTCTCTGTATTTTAGGGATGAGGCGTCCGCTTACAAAGGAGCTGAAATGCTGAAATTACAAGCAGGCGAGGCTGCCGCTGGTCTAATAGTTTTGAGTGAATAAGTACCTTACAAAGATACTTATTGATCTGCAATTAAAGCAATTAGAGAACGGTCATTGATTCAAATTTACAGCAGGCCATATCTATATGATATCATAGATATTAAGGCAATGTTAAAAAGTCATTCTCCCTCTCACCTCTCTCGCCTCTCTCATATCTCTCTTTCATCTCTCGCCTCTCTCATATCTCTCTTTCATCTCTCGCCTCTCTTGCCTCTCTCATATCTCCCTCACCCCTCTCGCCTTCCCCTCTTACTTCCCCTCTCTTGCCCTCTATCTCTCTCTCAGTTTAACACAAGTGTTGCTTTGATCGTACTGGAATTGTGCTACTCGTTTCTTGTTCATCGTACAACACAGCTCCCCACTTTGAACTCTCCATGCTCTGCACAATCTGTATATATGAGCATAAGTCACATTGGATGCATAGTCAGTAGTAGATGCAAGTTCTGAACCTCCTAAACACTGACTATCAACTCTTGTATGAGCAGGAATGACAGGAAGAAAGTGTGATGTGGTAGTGCACCAATGATTCATTGAATGAACGAATGAATCAATGAATCCAACCTCATCAAACACGGTTACATACCTCTAGAAAGTTCCAAGTCTTTGCCAGCAAGAGGTCAGCAGCATTCATTCAAATCCAAACAAAACAAGACTAGCACACGACAACAAAACCCATAACAAAATGAGCTGAGGTCTTCGTAGCTCACAGTAATAAAGCAACGTGCTCGATGCTTGTGACGTACTATTGTTATTGTATTAGTCCGATAAAGTTCGTATCACCACTCTATCAGTATATTAATACGCATCGATCGCAGCTCATTACGTGAAAAACATAATCAGAAAAACGCTCTTAGAGTCAAATAATGTTTCAATAAACATGTTATTTAGGTATATATTCTCCTTCTATTAACTAAACTGAGAATTTAGTATTCAATAAATGCATTTTCGTCTTCGCCGTCGAAACTACACACTGTCGCAGATTTACTCTACCGCTATGGCGGACAAGAACTCGCCAGGTTTGTTTATTGGTTGCTCCGTATGAAGCATGGCTTACATTCTAGTCATAAGCTGTCATATAGCCGAAGATCAGATGCTATTCTCTGAAGTTTTTACATAGCATTATATTGTTGACCATTAACACATAGTTGATATCGAACTTTATGAAAATATGGGCCGTTTTTGTATAGGGAGCGACGCAGACAGTAACGATGAGCCTGTGGTTGGAAACGTCAGCAAGTTCTGTGTGTTGCCACCAGGATACTCTGGAAAGACAAAGAAAGGTCATTTAATATTTGACGCATGTTTTGAAAGCGGTTAGTAATTTTATGGTTCATGAGAGGGAAAAAAATATCTGCACACACGAATACAGTTCATTATTCGGTTGTAGGCAATCTCGGAAGAGTTGATTACATCACGGAAACTGAGTATGACATTTTCATCCGTCCAGATACATGCAACCCTAGGTTTAGAGTATGGTTCAACTTCACAGTGGAAAATGTGAAGGCAGACCAACGAGTGATATTCAATGTAGTCAATTTTAGTAAGACCAAATCTCTGTACAGGGATGGCATGACACCACTAGTGAAATCTACCAGCCGTCCAAAATGGTATGTTCATTCATTATTCTCGTACCTATTATTCTAGTATAATCTCAGCTTATCATCTTTAGTTCACTAGTTGATGAAAAACTTAAAAGATATTACCCTGGCTCTAGAATGAGCACATCATAACAGTATGCCGTCGATCGGAAATGTACCGCTAGGCGATAAAATCTCAATAATTCTTGGTCTGTGATGAGGGGCTGATGTTGTTTTCTAGGGTCAGAATACCAGCGAAGCATGTCTACTACTACCGATGTCCAGACCACCGCAAGAACTATGTCATGTCTTTTGCCTTCAACTTTGACAAAGAGAACGAGGCCTACCAATTTTCCTACTGTTTCCCATATTCATACACGAGGCTTCAGAACTATCTGGACAACCTTGATAAGCGCGCTCTCCCGTTCTACAGACGGGAGTTGCTCTGCTATTCTGTGGTAAGTAGCTGGTTTGCGATGGTAGTCGGATTTAGACTATGAACCCGTATTGGTTACTGTGAGATGATTATAACCTATAACCTGTGACCTATAACCTATAACCTGTAACCTGTAACCTAGTTATCTAAGTTACCTAAAGATTATGATCTGAATATTATGTAGACTTTCTTATAAGCCTCCTCAGAGCTTGAAGAGGTTGTTGAAGGGGAGGAGTACTATGGCTATCAAGTTGCGACGCTTTTATGCCAATACAACTGCTATAAATATCTGACTCAGTCAGATTGATTTGTTCTGATGATAGTTCTCTCCGGTAGACTACTTGACATCATTATAGAGCAGTACTTCCCTCTCAGCATTTCACAAATTGAAAAATGGTAAGAGCCTCATTTTGAATGCGAGGTTTCAATTTGACTAGATAATAAATTTGCATCTCAACCTCAAGAACACAGCATAAAAATTACTTTTATCTGCTCATCCAGAGTATTGAAAAATCAAGGCGACAACAGTGATGATTTTTTTGACCTTTTGTAAAACCAGGCAGCTGCGAGGGAGAGAAAATTAACTTGCCTGTGCACAGGATTAAAAGTTTATCTGCAAAAAGTATTACCGATGTTTCCCAAGATTTTAGAAATAAGGGTCTTGTTTCAACACAGAACTGATTTTGTCCTTTGCGATTAGCCTTCACTTTCAGTCAAGATGGCACACTGATACCATCCCGCTTTTCTAGCCTCAGTTCCTCCCTACTATAGCTTATGGGAAACACATGGTGCTAGTATCATTGTAGAATAGCATGCTGTTCCTAGAGACAACCCCATATCTTCTAACTAGTATTGCAATCCTATTTGAGTCTGATGTTCCCATCAGCTGAAGTGACAGGAAAACTAAAGTAACTGGAACTTTTCAAACAGCATTACTGGCCAGGGTGTTGCCCCCTCCCCGCCAGTTCCTGATGGATCTGAGCATCAAAGATTCACGTCCTTCATTCATCTTGATTGCTTGGCTAGCTACTAGCCCTGCTTCATGGCATGTTATATTTTTCCATGTAGCAAGAGAGGAGAGTAGATCTACTAACCATATCAAACGTTGAAATGAGCAAGTCAAGACAGAAACAGAAAGTTGTGTTTCTCACCTCTCGAGTCCATCCAGGAGAATCTCCGGCATCGTTTGTTTGTCAAGGTACCTCCCCCCCCTTACTAAGTCACCAACTCATTTACATATGTACTTACATGTACTTACTCACATATGTACTTACTCATCTACTTATAGTTAAATATAACCAACTTAACAGCTTTATGTCAGCAACTATAACTCAATGTGTTACACAGGTATGATCGACTTTCTGATCAGCAGCCATCCGATAGCCAAAGTATTGAGGGATCATATCGTCTTCAAAATCGTGCCTATGTTGTGTCCGGACGGCGTGTACCTGGGAAACTACCGGTGTGTAATGGTATCGTGCTCTGCCGTACATTTTCCTCTCATGTCCCATTCAAAACGGTACCACGCCGTTATCAAAATCTATGCAGAGAATCCTGAGTCTGACAAACCTTTTGTCGACTCTCCACATTGTGCTCCAAACCCAATTTGAGTAGTGGGAAGTAGACTTGGTTTCTACAGTAAAGGTACAGTAGACATTTACCAAACCTATGCAGGAGAACTAAGCTCTCAACCACTGGAGTGTTTCATTTGAGCTGAATGATTTGTACTTGTAATTGCCTCCCCATGCTATTGAATCCCCTATGCCATGATGATGATGTTCCTATGTATGATGCTGGTTCATGTGGCTGTATAAACCAACTACATACAACTTAATTATGCTAACTTGTGTGATATCAATAAAAAATCTGACTATTGCTGGTAATGTTGCTCTCTGGATTCCATACTCTGCCTCCCTGTCCTCCATTGATACACACTAGTATGTAACAGATCTTCTCTGATGGGATTCGATCTCAATCGACACTGGCAGGAGCCTTCTCCCTGGGCCCATCCGACTGTGTACGCCACCAAGAACTTGGTCCTTGACATGGATCGAAATGAGGTGCTTGCTGTTTTTATTCTCATGTTATTTTCAGTGAGCTAGTGAAATAAGTATCAGTAGTTGCCTGTCTCCCCACCCATAAATTCCTCCAAAAAAAGAAGTCGTAAGACTTCTTATGAATTCTTTAGAATTCTGAAGAAGTCCTCAAGAACTATCAGGGTGTGGAAATAGACAATTATCGAAATATCATTGGGCTGCCATTTCTCTTTTAGAACATCGATCTCGACTTCTATGTAGACATACACGCCCACTCTACTCTAATGAATGGGTTTATGTATGGAAACATTTTTGATGACATCACGCGGTATGAACGACAAGCCATCTTTCCAAAACTGCTGTGCCAGAATGCAGAAGACTTCAGCCTAGCGAATACAAACTTCAACCGTGACACTGTCAAGGCTGGAACAGGCAGAAGGTATTCACCAAGTTCAAACCGATATACCGGTGGATGAGAGGATGTCTAACTTTCTCCATTGCATAATCGGACGTTGCAAAATAGAAGGATAATGTTTTTTCACCAAATTGATACGATCATGTGGATTGTAGAACTCTTGGAAGCTGTCTGGATGAGAGGTCGCATTGTTACACACTGGAAGTCTCATTCTACAGCTACATGACGTCCTCTTCAACTCAAGCACTCCCCTACACTGAAGAAGCCTGTATCCTTATCAAATGTACGACAACGCTCCGTCTGGCAGCAGTGAGCCTGATTGAGCATCGTATACAATTGTCAAAAAATTGTATGCTTTTATTCTCAAAATCAAAATTCTTATGAATCACATCTACTTCTTAACTGGTTCTCTTCCGGTATAAGCTTCCTTTGTGCTTATTTTGTTTTTACAGTACGAGTCTAGTATGCTCTAGTATGTTCTAGTATGTTCTAGTATATTCTCCTTAGCTTGCTATAGATATGAAGCTGGGCCGGAATGTTGCTCGCACTTTTCTGGACTACTATAAACTAGTTGGGTATATCAGTGCCAAACCATCCAGCAGTATCAACCTGAAATCACCTGCACATGGGGAGAAAGATAAAGTGTCATCACATGTCCAACTGGACCTCGAGGAAGGAAGGTATGCCATACCATTGGTCCTGGGCCGGTTTATACTTATTGTACTCATGTGGAATAGAAGAGTTACTTGAACCTTGAAGAATTATTTTATGTCACTCACAAGTTACAGCCGCCGCCATTGTCAGTTAACATGGCGATGGCAGTTGTGATGTATTGACTGTATATACAGGTATATCGAGGCTAGCAAATCGGTGAGCAAAGACCTGCAGTCGCGGACTAGCGCCAACTCTTCTGGCTCCTCAGCGTCAAACGATGTGCTGCTGGCATTGAGAAAGGATGGAAGCAGATAATTTCTGCTTGATTTGATGTTAAATTAATTTCTGCAGTACTGTTATAGGTGTTTCTAATTTAAACTGTCATATCCTCCTAAATACTGGACTGAATCTGTGATAGTCTGAAACTTTTACTTTTTGTTGGAGTAGGTGCGCGTCAGGATATACACTTCTACGATCTTTCCAACACATTCCCTTCATCTTTCAGGAATTTATTTTCCTAGAAATAAAATGTGATCTTGATTTAGTTTTTCATATCAATTTGAGGATATTAGCGCATGTGGGGATAACTCACGATAACTTGGATCCATCAGAAATGAACTTGCTTTACTTCAAGTTGGTCTCGAATTTGTACACAAGTGAAGCTGGATAACTTAATCGTGCATTATTACAATTAGTACGCATGTATACGAAATATGTGTCCGGAAGAATTTGGAAAAAGTTCATCCATATCTAAGGAATACTACATGTACGGATAGAGCGTATCGATACATGCAGTATTCCCTATGGTATTTCCCGGGTTGACCCAATTGGATTCCAAGCCTTTGCGATAATCACAGAAAAATGTTTTATATAGAAGCGATCATTTTAGATTGTTAAAGCAATTGATAATATTTTTTCAGAGTTCGAAGATTATTTCGATTTGGTTTTACTTTAGTATTGTGAGAATTATGGTCTATAAACGGGAATTACCTTCGGGTTTAAGACTATTTCCTAGCGCAATATCCTACAATTCCAAATTTCTAACGGGGTTAATACGATAAGCTCCTACGATAAAACATTCGTATAAACCCTTGGTCTAATATAATCTGGCCTCTATTTTCCAACGAAACAACTCTTGTGATAATTATTAGGGCAACAACTTGCCGGGCAGTCATTCCTGTGCTGGCATGCCATACTATCATAATTGATTGAAAAGAAGTGTTACACCTTTCTGTAACCATCAACGGTAGTTTAATAGGCGTATATTGAAATACGCTCTCGCCCTAAATTGGATCTGTCGTGTCACTTCTTGTCTGGATTCGTAACCTCTGCTTGCTGCCTACCGTCACTCACACATTAATTCCCTACAGCACTGAGGTTATCATCTGGCTGGATATTTGGATTTAACCATCATTTGGATCGGTCTCAAATACTGCTTTACACCTCCACTAGTCAATTGGTAAGTATCAGCATCAAAGCTAGCAAGCGAACATGAAACTTCGCCATTGCTCTTGTCATTCGATGAATTCTACCAGCAGCGATTTAGCAGATATAAAAAACGCTTAGGAAACGACGAAGATTGGAAAAGATGGTTCATTTTTTAGTCGTAGCTCTTCCTAAACCAACCAGAATCTACTATCATTCATTATCAAATGAAATAGTGTGTACTGTAACCGGTCTTCATTGCATAGACTTTACATGTGACTAATGGAATTAGAACTCAGTATTTGATTATCCAACTATTGGTGTCCCAATTACAGAAGCTTTAAAATCAATCTCCCAGCGATGAAGTGCAGATAGCAGGAGTTTGGTCTATTTCATGGCTCACTGGCATCGACTAGCGGACTACTTCATAGTCGTGGGCTATCAACACGATAGAGATGGTTAGCATTTTTATGCGATGAAGTATTCTAGCTTTGGCGGTAAAATGGATGCATTCATACTCACGTCATAAATGAATAGGTGAAGCTGGTGGAGGAAAAGTTGTACAAAGATTTCCTGAAAGAGATTGGCCAGATGTGCCCTTCACACCCGGAATAGAATTGGTGATTATTGACTATTCTCTCTCCTACATTATTATCATCAGCTGTTTGACCATGTTATTTGTCATTTGTCTGACAACCATACCACTATCTCACACTGCGTAAATTAGAAGATGATGGACTATCATTAATCCTTGCCAGTAGGTCAATGTGGAAGCTTACACCTTTCATCTGCATATTTCAGTTCTGTCAGCCTGGTGGGTGGGAGTTGACTCAGCGGAGACAGGAGCCAACATTCTTTGTCAGCGTTTTAACTGATATCGATGGGGAGAGGCACTACTGTGCCTGCCTGACCTTCCACGAACCCTACGATGACCAAAGATCTGATGGCGAGGATTACATCGAGCCGATCGATGAAGATGTTGTACATCACTCTGTCATGTTCGCACCCAAAAGTATCGTGCTGATATCGCAGCTGGACTACTTTGACACTTTCAAGGTGAGGATGTACTCATGACTACCGATGACTATCGCTGACTGCCGTTGACTGTGTAGTAATGTTTATAGAGAGTCAACGAGCTTGGAGGCAGCTCAGCCTTCTGTCAAATCTCTATTCATAGCTTATCACATTCCACCAGTGGACATGATTTGATGTCTTTTAGTTATTGCTCGTGCTGTTTACATAGTTTACATAGAGCGCATGAATCGCGTCTGCATGAATCGCGGCGTCTGCCTCTCCGCACGGGAACTGGTTTGATGCACACTTTATTTCGGACCGTAATGAAAACCTTATTTGCTCCCAGAATTGCCTAGGAGTGATCTACACGGTGTACGTGGAGGGAAACTACAGCTGCCATATTGAAGAGCTCGTGGGTAACATCCTAGGATGCATCATGATACCGCCAGCGGGTGAGTCCATCCTCGTCTCCGAGTCACTGAGTGATTTCGCTCAGCTGCTGGTTTCTCCTGTCAACATCATTTACTGACACAGCAGCAACTGTAGGTAGAGAAAGCGTATAGGTGTGTGATCAGTGCATCCATTTTAGCTGTGCTCATGACTTGTTCTCGGATGTATGACCGAGTCATGATGCCACATGACCTGATATGCATGTATGACTGATGAATGGTTTTACCTATGGCTTTACCTATGACCGAGTCACAACACCCTGTAATGACTTGTAGGAGGGCCACAGATTCGCTTTACCATCGGAGCTGGTGACAAGCAGGCACTACAGCCTGCCCTCAACAGCATGATTCCCGTCACACGTAGGGATGTGGCCCTAGTCTTTCAGGAACTGGGTAAGTGCCAACAGCAGCCCGTAGCCACTGCTCGACCTCACGGCTGTGTAGTATAAGAGGTGTCCGGCTAGTTCATGATGACGCCTGCCAACACAGACGTCACTCCGCACCAGTATGAGAGTGTCTGCTGCGTTCTCACTGCTGGAGGGGAGAGCTCTCTCCATCCGACTGTTCAGCCAGCTGTAGCAGACGACTGCTGCCTTCGCCCATTCTGTTCTTTGCTGTTGCGTTTGTCCATTAATTACTGCTGGGATAAACAGAGATGGTCTAATGAGCTGGCTTATTGCTATACATCTACAGCGCTCTCTATCTCTCTCATACGCAGCTCTTTGCTTTTTGTATATGCATAACAATCATGATCGGCTGAGCTTGTGGAATTTTTTCGTTTGTGTTAATGACCCAACGCTGAAATGGCCTGTCATCTCACCACCAGAGAGCGCCAGTGGTCATCATCGTATTAGCTGGCGTTTGGCAGCAGCGCTGCCGGCCCTCTGTCCTGATCCCTCAAACAGGCCTTCCCAGAAAATGTCAGTTTCTCATGCTCGGCTGTCATTGTTCACGCTCTGCTGCTACTGCTTGAATGGATCAGCTGGCCGAGCTCACTAGTGGCTTCCAGGTGCATTGCTGTACCACTATTATACTCGTATATATAGTCCTACGCATATTTGTATACGGCACACAATTACCAGAGATGCGTTTGTCAGGCGTTGCTGTGGCCTGTCGCGTGTGAACGTACTCCTCCGCTTGTTTGTCACGCCATGTGAGACGTGTATGCGATTTTAATGATTCAGAGTACAGTCATAACAACAATGAACTCTCTGATCTACATACTATAGCTGTTTAGGTGTAATACGGCCATAGATGAGGCCATAGATGCGAGATAGATATGGATGCAGGTTCTGGTGGTCACTCCCCTGTCTTACTATTTCAGGTATTTACAACGTCACCCTGCTGCTGCGAGCCGCGCTCACCGACCATAAGATTCTCTTCCTGTCCAAGAGCTACAGCCGACTGGCGGCAGCCAGTGGCGCCCTCTCAGCACTGCTCTACCCACTCAAATACAGGTGACACAATAAGCAGTTCACTCAGTGTGTATGCAGTGTGTATGCAGTGTGTATGCAGTGTGTATGCAGTGTGTATG
>ERZ1740065.701-NODE-701-length-18541-cov-5.535432_pt1 | contig 18541 bp, 18 predicted proteins | sample MGYA00581738_ERZ1740065 | MGnify/ENA primary metagenome ERZ1740065 (study PRJEB43018, sample SAMN04849749) | marine metagenome | isolation source: floating plastic debris | place: Pacific Ocean | collected 2008-09-01 | study: EMG produced TPA metagenomics assembly...
CGTGTGCCCGGCGTGTGCCCGGCGTGTGCCCGGCGTGTGCCCGGCGTGTGTCATTTCGCTGGACACGCAAAGCGCTTGAAGCAACAGACTTCTTTTCAACGCTTAGCCAATCGACGGGAGAGTGCAATGTTGCTTGAAGGAAAGCGCGCGCTGGTGACGGGATCGACCTCGGGCATCGGTCTGGCCATCGCCAAGGCCCTGCGCGCGCAAGGGGCCGATGTGATCCTGAACGGGCTGGGCGACCCCGACGCCATCGCCGCTCTGCAAGAAGAGATCGGCGCCGAATTCAACGGCGCCAACCTGATGGATGCGGGCGCGATCGAGGCGATGTTTGCTGAGATCGGCGCGGTCGACATTCTGATCAACAACGCCGGGATGCAGCATGTCTCGCCGGTTGAAGACTTTCCGACCGAGAAGTGGGATGCGGTGATCGCGCTTAACCTGACGGCGGTGTTCCACACCACGCGGCTCGCCGTGCCGGGGATGAAGGAAAAGGGCTGGGGGCGGATCATCAACACCGCTTCGGCGCACTCGCTCACCGCCTCGCCTTTCAAAAGCGCGTATAACGCGTCCAAACACGCTGTCGCCGGGTTCACCAAGACGGTCGCGCTGGAGCTGGCGACCAGTGGCGTCACCGCCAATTGCATCAGCCCGGGCTATGTCTGGACCCCGCTGATCGAAGGCCAGATCCCCGATACGATGGCCGCGCGCGGGCTCAGCCGTGAAGAGGTGATCAACGACGTGCTGCTCGCCAAGCAGCCGACCAAGAAGTTTGTCCAACCCCATGAAATTGGTGAGCTCGCGGTGTTCCTGTGCCGCGAGGAAGCGGGCAACGTCACCGGGGCAAACTGGAGCATTGATGGCGGGTGGACCGCCGAATGAGGATTGCGGAGTGAGGACTGCCGAATGAGGACGCGCGCACGCCTTGCCCTAGGGCTGGCCGCGCTGGCGAGCGCGTTGCTGGCGGCGTGCGCCAAGCCGCCGCTGGCCAGCGCGCCCAAGGCGGAGCGCGATGCGATAGCCGCGCGTATCGGGCAGGACATCGCCACTCTTGCGAGCGACGAATTTGGCGGGCGCAAACCCGGCACACGGGGCGGCGAGCGCACGGTCGACTATCTCACGCAGCGGTTTGAGGAAGTTGGCCTGACCTCGGGCACCAACGATCCCGGCAACCCCTGGCGCGCCCCGGTCGCGCTCACCAGCGTGCGCTTTGACAGCGGGCGGATCGAGTTCATGATCGAGGATCGCATCATCGCTCTCACCGATGAGGAGGCGCTTGCGGGCACCACCCGCCAGCGTGAATTGATCGCAGAAGGCGAGATGATCTTTGTCGGCAACGAAGCCGAAAGCGTGCCGGTTGAAAGCGTGATGGGCAAGGTTGTCGTCATGCTGGCGGATCGCAGTCTCAATCCGGAACGGCGCATTCTGCTCGAATCGAAACAGGCCATCGCGGTGCTGCTCGTTACCGACGACGCCGCCATTGTCCGCGGCATTCGCGAGGATTCGAGCCGCGACCGGATCGCGCTGGCGAGCGAGCTGGAAGATGTCTTCTTCTCAATCGTCACGCATGACGCGATGGCGCGCGCGTTTGGCGCGCAGCGCTGGAGCGATCTGGTCCTCTCCGCGCAGAAGGAGGGTTTCTCGCCAATCGATCTGGCGGCCAAAGCCAATATCGAGGCGAGCTCGGTGCGACGCGATTTCACCAGCTTCAACATTGTCGGGCGGCTCGCAGGGACGCGGCCTGATGCCAAAGCGGTGCTGCTGATGGCGCATTGGGATCATCTGGGGCTGTGCGCGCCGGCGGGCGCCGCCGATCGCATCTGCAATGGTGCGAACGACAACGCCAGCGGGGTTGCGGTCATGCTCGAGCTTGCGCAGCGCCTTGCGGATAAGGGGCCCTTCGAACGCGATATCTACGTCGTCGCGACAACGGCGGAGGAGGCGGGTCTGCTCGGCGCGCAGGCCTTTGTGGCCAATCCTCCGCTGCCGCTCACCAGCCTGGTGGCCGCGTTCAATTTCGACACGGTCGCGCTGGCGGAAGCGGGCGCGCCGGTCGGTTTTGTCGGGGAAGGGCGCACCCCGCTTGATCCCATCATCTTTGAAACGCTCCTCGCGGCCGAGCGCGCGCTGGGCAATCGCGACTACGCGGAGAGTTTCCTGAGGCGGCAGGACGCTTGGGTGCTGCTCCAAAAAGGGGTGCCCGCGGTGATGCTGTCAAGCGCGAGGGGCTCTGAGATCACCGCCGGGCCCTATTTCGAGAGCGACTATCACAGCCCCTCGGATGAGGTTGATACGATCAGGCTGGGCGGGGCGATCGACGATCTGCTGCTGCACGAAGAATTGGTCAAACGTCTGGCGGTTCCGGCCTTGCCCGCGCCTTAAACCGATCAAACGGTGATAGAGGCAACAGCGCCTCTAGCGCCCCGTGCCCAACCGCCCTACAGGGGCTTGCACCCGATTCTCTTGATGATGAAAGCGTGCACCTTCGAATGGACATCTCCCTAGGCCTGACGTTTGACGATGTCCTGCTGCGGCCTGCGAAAAGCAGCGTGCTGCCCTCCATGGCCGACACCAAGACGCAGCTGACCCGCGAAATCGCCCTTAACATTCCCATTCTGTCCGCCGCCATGGACACGGTGACCGAAGCCGATATGGCCATTGCGATGGCGCAGCTGGGCGGGATTGGCGTGCTCCACCGCAATCTGGAAACCGATCAGCAATGCGCCGCGGTGCGCGCGGTCAAACGGTTTGAAAGCGGCATGGTGGTCAACCCGATCACGATTCAGCCCGACGCGATTCTGGGCGAAGCGCAGGCGTTGATGGAGCAAAACCGGATCAGCGGCATTCCGGTGACCGATCCGGGCGGCAAGCTGGTCGGCATCCTCACCAACCGCGACGTGCGCTTTGCCGAAAACCCGAACCAGCCCGTGCGCGAACTGATGACGACGCAAAACCTCGCCACCGTGCCGCTGGGCACCAGCCAGGAGGACGCGCGCCGCCTGCTCCACCAGCGCCGGATCGAAAAGCTGCTGGTGGTCGATGACGATTACCGTTGCATCGGCCTGATCACGGTCAAGGATATCGAGAAAGCGGTGACCTATCCCGAAGCGACCAAGGACACCGCCGGCCGGTTGCGCGTAGCCGCCGCCACCACGGTGGGCGATAAGGGCTTTGAACGCACCGAAGCCTTGATCGACGCAGAGGTTGATGTCGTCATTGTCGACACCGCCCATGGCCACAACGAAGATGTCTCGAAAGCGGTTGAACGGGTAAAGGCGCTGTCCAATTCGGTGCAGGTGATCGCGGGCAACGTCGCCACCGCCGAAGCCACGCGCGCCTTGATCGACGCGGGCGCGGACGCGGTGAAGGTCGGCATCGGACCCGGCTCGATCTGCACCACGCGCGTCGTGGCGGGCGTGGGTGTGCCGCAATTGACCGCTGTGATGGAAAGCGCCGCCGAAGCCGCCAAATCGGGCGTTCCAGTGATCGCCGATGGCGGGCTTCGCACGTCGGGCGACGCGGCCAAGGCGCTTGCGGCAGGGGCGTCTTCGGTGATGGTCGGATCGATGCTCGCGGGCACGACGGAAAGCCCGGGCGAGGTGTTCCTATATCAGGGCCGCAGCTACAAAAGCTATCGCGGCATGGGAAGCGTCGGGGCGATGGCGCGCGGATCGGCGGACCGCTATTTCCAGCAGGACATCTCGCAACAAAAGCTCGTGCCCGAAGGGATTGAGGGGCAGGTGCCCTTCAAGGGTCCGGCCGCTGATGTGGTCCACCAATTGGTTGGCGGGATCAAGGCGGCGATGGGCTACACCGGCTCTCCCACCATCGCCGATCTCAAAGAGCGCGCGCAATTCGTTCGGATCACCGGGGCGGGCTTGTCCGAAAGTCACGTTCACGATGTGGCGATCACCCGCGAAGCGCCGAACTATCCGACGCGTTGATTCTTGCGCACCCGCATCCGCGGGCGCGTGCTTGCTAGATGCGCAGCCAAGGCTGCGCCCGCTGCGGGCGGGCGGTCGCCCTTGCGGTCGCGGCGCGACTGAATTTGGCTCGCGCGTTGAAAGAAAAGGCGTTGACCAATGACCCCCGCAGCCCGCGTCCAAGCAGCTATCGAGCTGCTCGACGAGATCATCCAAGCGGCAAAGAGCAAGGGCGCGCCTGCGGATCGGCTGATCGCGGCCTACTTCAAGGCGCGGCGCTACGCCGGATCGAAGGATCGCCGGGCTGTCCGCGACCTCGTTTACCGCGCGGTGCGCCATTGCGGGCCGGTGCCCGCCAGCGGGCGCGCGGCGATGCTGGCCTTGGCGCAAGAGGACGGCGCGCTCGCGCCGCTGTTTGATGGCTCGGCGCATGGGCCAGCGCCGATCGCGAAGGGGGAGCCGGTGGCGCAGGCCGGGCTGGCGCCGCGCTGGCTGGAAGAGGCGCTTGAGGCGAGCGGGGTTGAAGGCGATGCGGCGAGCGCGCTGCTCAGTCGGGCTCCGCTCGACATCCGGGTCAACGCGCTCAAGGCGGATCGCGCGACGCTCGAACTTCCCGAAACCGGCGAACCGCTCTCCGCACCTCAAGCCTTGCGCTTTCCTACTGGCACCATGGTCGAGCAATGGCCCGCCTTTCGCGCCGGCCAGATCGAGGTGCAGGACCATGGCAGCCAGCGCATCTGCGAAGCGATGCCGATCAGGCCCGGAGACACGGTGATCGACCTGTGCGCCGGGGCGGGGGGTAAGACGCTTGCTCTGGCCGCGCGGTTTGGCAACGCGATCAGCCTGATTGCCGCGGACACCGACAAGCGCCGGCTTGGCAATCTGGCTCCCCGAGCGGCGCGCGCGGGCGCTCAGATCGATCGCACGGTGCTGCTTGATCCGGGGCGTGAGCGTGAGGCTCTCGCCGCGTTTGAAGGCGCCGCCGATCATGTGTTGGTCGACGCGCCGTGTTCGGGAACGGGCACATGGCGGCGCAATCCGGAAGGGCGCTGGCGGCTCGATCCGGCCGAACTGGCGCGTCTGACGGCCTTGCAGGACCGTGTGCTTGACGTCGCGGCGTGGCTGGTGCGCCCGGGCGGCTTGGTGACCTTCGTGACGTGCTCGCTGCTCGATGCGGAAGGCGCGGAGCGGATGGCGGCGTTCCGGGCGCGGCATCCGCGCTTTGTCGCTGAAACACCGACGCAGGCGCTGGGCACCGCGCGCGGGGATGGTTACCGACTGGATCCGTACCGGGACGGAACAGACGGGTTTTTTGTCGCAATCGGCCGCTGTGCATGATAGGCCTAAGAGCTATGGCTAAGCCCTCGGTAACCCGCGCCATTGTGTCTCCCGAAACGGGACGGACGCAAAGGGTTTCCGCCTTGAAGGAGTTGTTTATGCGTTTTGCGCCCGCCGCCGCCGCCCTCTCGCTGTTTCTTGCCACCACGGCCAGTGTCATCAGCGCGCAGGATCGGGCGCCGGACCCGCGGGCCGCGTCGCTGATTGCGCAAGGGGAACGCGCGCTCGCCTCGGGCGATACGCAAGGCGCGATTGACGCCTACGAAGCGGCGCTGGCGGTGGACCCGGGCTACACGCCGGTCTTCCTCGAACTCGCGGAAGTGGCCCGCACCGAAGGGTTGCAGGGCAAAGCCATCAAATATTACCGCGAAGCGCTGGCGCGCGATCCGGGCAACTTCGCTGCGATTTCAGGCGAAGGCGCGGCTCTGGTTGAGAAGGGCGCGCTTGAGAAGGCCAAGCGCAACCTGGCGCGTTTGCAGAATCTGTGCGGCGACGCGTGCCCCGAAACGCTGAGCCTTGCGGTGACGATTGAAGCGGGCCCGCCAGCGCTTTTGGCGGCGGATACGGCGGACACCGCCGGAGCGAGCAATTAAGCCGCTTTTCTGCGCGCGGTAAGGCGGCTAACACGTCCGCCATGCTGACCCTTCACCATCTCGAATATTCGCAAAGCTTCCGCATTTTGTGGCTGCTTGAGGAATTGGGCGCCGACTACGAGCTCAAATCGTACAATCGCGACCCGGAAACCAACCTTGCGCCAGCCGATTACAAGGCCTTGTCCCCGCTGGGCACAGCCCCGGTTGTGACCGATGGCGATCTGGTTCTGGCCGAAAGCAACGCGGTCATTGACTATATTTTGGATGGGCACCCGGAAAGCCCGCTCAACCCCAAGGTGGGGAGCGCCGACCGCGCGCGGCATTTGTTCTGGTATCACGCCAGCCCTGGCTCGCTGATGTCGATCCAGGGGGTGGCGATGGTGCTGAACCTGCTGGAGACCCGCACCCCGTGGCCGATCAGCGCCTTGCTGAAGGCGGTCTTTGGCCAGGTGCGAAAGCTCTTCGTCAATCCGCGGACCGAAGCGCTTTACGCGATGATGGAGAAGGATCTGGGCGAAAAGCCCTTCTTTGGCGGCGATGCGTTGACCGCAGCCGACATCACGCTGGTTTACGCCATGTATGCCGCGCGCGCAAAGGGCGCTTTTGAAAGCTATCCCAACATCCTGGCCTGGTTTGATCGGATCGAAGCGTTGCCTTCGTTCCAGTCTGCGCGCGCCAAGGACGATCGCCCGCATATCGACTTTCGTTTCTGATTACAGAAGCGGGGCAAATTCGGCGACGAGGGCGGCGTAGACCGCGCGTTTGAACGGCACGATCTTCTCCGGCAGCTGCGCCGGTTCAAGCCAGCGATAGGCGTTGAATTCCGGTGGATCGTGGGCTTCCAGGTTGATGTCGGCCTCTTCGCCCAGAAAGCGGCCAAGAAACCAGTGTTGGATCTGGCCGCGATATTTGCCCTTCCACACCTTTCCCAAAAGCTCGGGAGGAAGGTCATATGTAAGGGGCGAAGACGCGCGCGCGATCACTTCGACCTTGTCCGGTGTGATGCCCGTCTCTTCCTCAAGCTCGCGCAAGGCGGCGGTCTGTTCGTCTTCGCCCGGGTCGATCCCGCCCTGCGGCATTTGCCAGGTCCCGTGCGCGCGCGCGTCGATCCGTTGTCCGGTGAAAACCAGCCCCTGCGCGTTGACCAGCATAAAGCCTGCGCAGGGCCGGTAAGGCAAATCGCTCACGCATTCTCTCCGAGCTTGTCCTTCATCGCAGCGATGATGCGTTCCAGATCGTTCTGCGTGCTCGGCACCATCTGGCGCAGATTGACGAAGGAATGGGTGACCCCTTTCATCTCGATAAAGGTGAAGTCTGCGCCCGCATCGGCCAGCGCCTTGGCGTAGTCGCGTCCGGAATCGCGAATGGGATCAAGGCTGGCTGTAACAAGCACAGTGGGGGGCGCGCAAGAATGGTCTCCAAGAATAGGAAAGCCGCGGGGGGCGTTTTCATCAGCGGCGTAGGATTGGCTGAACAATGTCATCGAGGCCTCGGTGAGGATAAATCCATCGCGGAACTGCGCAAAGCTGGCCGATTGCGTCACATCGTTGGTCGCCGGGAAGATGGGCACTTGCAGGACAACCGGGGCGTTGGCGGGCTCGGCGGCGAGGAGTTGGCTCACCGCGATTGTAGCGGTCCCGCCCGCGCTGTCGCCGATCGTTATGATCCCGCTCGCCTCGCGTCCCAACGCGTCGGGCGACGACGCGACCCAGCGCGTCGCCGCTTCGCAGTCCTCGATCGCAGCGGGGAAGGGCGCTTCGGGCGCGCGGCGATAGTCGACCGCGACCAGAGGCAAGTCCATCAACGCGGCGATTTCGGTGCACAAAGCGTGGTGCGTTTCCAGGTCGCCAATCACGAATCCACCGCCGTGGTAAAAGGTGATGACTGGCCCGGCCTCGCGGGTTTCGCGCGCGTCGTAGAGCCTCACAGGAATGTCGCCAGCGGGTCCGGGACAGGTCAGATCGCGGATCACCGCAAGGTCGCGCGCGGGCTTATCCGCCATGGCGTGCAAGGCGCCATAGGATGCCCTGGCCTCATCAAGCGACATATCGGCGATCGATGGGCCATCCAGCCCGGCCATCATGTCCAGCAAGGCCTTCATGTCGGGTCGGATAAACGGGGCGTCGATCATCGTGTGTTGGCCTCTCCGGCTGGTCGTTCTTTGACGGACCTATGCACCATCGCTAATCGCCTGAAAACAAGGAACGCATATGGACAACATAACGCACGGCCTCACCGGCGCCTTGATGGGGCAGATGGGGCTGAAGAAGAAGACGGGTCTGGGCCTCGCCGCGCTGGTTTTGGGCGCCAATCTGCCTGACATTGATGTGGTGGGTTTGTTGTGGCTCGACAGCACCGAAGCTTTGGGCTTTCGACGCGGGATCACGCATGGTCCGATTGGAGTGGTTCTGCTCCCGCTTGGCCTTGCCGCTCTCTTATGGGGTTTTGATCGATGGCAGTCCCGGCGTGGCAAGCGCCCGGTTGGCCGCGATCCGGTCAGCTTTAAGTGGCTCTATATCCTTGGCCTGATTGGGGCGATTTCGCACAGCCTCATGGACTGGCTGAACGTCTATGGCGTGCGCTTCCTCTACCCCTTCGACAAGAGCTGGTATTACGGCGATACGCTGTTCATCATCGATGTCTGGCTTTGGGCGCTGCTGGCGATCAGCGTCTGGTGGTCGGTCAGAGCGGAGAGAAAGAGCGGCAGTGGCGAACGGATCGCGCTGGGTGGGATGGCGTTGTCGCTGATCTTCATCGCAGCGAATGTGACGATCACCTTCTTTGACTACAACGCCGGGGGGCGTCTGCGCGAACCGTATCCCGATCGCTATATCTCAGCGCCGGTCCCGTTCGTGTTCTGGCAGCGAGAGCGGATCGCGCAGTTTCCAAGCGGTCGCTGGTATTCGAGCGAATGGGAGGGCAACCCGGCCGGGTATGGTTATAACCATTCGGGCAGCATCCAGTGCGAAATGCCCGACTTTTCGGAGCTGCGCGGCAGCAACCCTCAGCTCGACGCCTTTCTCACATGGTCCCGCGCGCCCTTCGCGCATGGCAAACGCGATGGCTCAATCCAACTCCACGATGCGCGTTTTTACGATCCGCTCGTAAGGGATCGCTTCACGGTTGCGCTGCCCGAATTGACATGCGCGGAACTCCCCGCAGACTGACGCGCTTCAGTCCTGTATGAGCGAGACACACATCGTATGGCTGCGGCGCGACCTGCGTCTGGCTGACAACCCAGCCCTTTTCGAAGCGGCCCAACGCGGACCCGTTGTCGCGGGCTATGTCTTGGACGATACGGTCGCCAGAACCCACGCTTACGGTGGGGCCTCGCGCTGGTGGCTGCAGCATTCGCTGGCGGGTCTTGCGCGACGTCTGGAGGAGCGCGGTTCGAGGCTGATCCTTCGCCGTGGCGATTGTCTTGCGCATCTCGCCGCGATTGCCGCCGAGGTGGGCGCGAGCGCCGTCCACGCCAACCGGCACTATGAGCCCTGGTGGCGCAACGCCGAAAGGGCGGTTGGGGAGAAGCTTGACCTCAAGCGGTACGACGACGCCAATTACCTCACAGTAATGGGCTCAATTCAGACGGGAGCCGGCGGGCAATACAAGATCTACACCCCCTTCAGCCGAGCCGTTCGCGCGCAGTTTCCGCCGCGCGATACGGTGCCCGAACCAACGCTGACCGCGCCCGAGGTCTGGCCAGCTTCTGACGACCTGGCCAAGTGGAACCTTCTCCCAACCAGGCCCGACTGGTCTGGCGGCATCGCGGAGGCGTGGGAGGTGGGCGAAGAGGCCGCGCACACGCGTTTGGATTGGTGGCAAGACCATGTCGATGACTATGACGACAAGCGCAATTTCCCAAGCGTCGACAAGGTCTCGCGGCTCTCCCCGCATCTGCATTTTGGAGAGATTTCGCCGGTGCAGATCTGGCACCGGCTGAAAGACCACACGTCGAAGGGCTGGGATGTGTATGAAAGCGAGCTGATCTGGCGCGACTACGCCCAGAACACCGTCGCGCAATTCCCGCTCTACGCGCGCAGCAATTATCGCGATGATTTTGATCGGATTGCGTGGCGCGACCCTGCGACTGATCCGGTCGCGGCGCGCGATCTTGAGGCCTGGCAGCAGGGCCGGACCGGTTACCCTATCGTCGACGCTGGAATGCGCGAGCTCTACAAGACCGGCTGGATGCACAACCGGGTGCGGATGATCACCGCCAGCTTTCTGATCAAACATCTGTTGATCGACTGGCGTTGCGGCGAACAATGGTTCTGGGACTGCCTGGTCGACGCCGATTACGCGTCCAACGCGACAAACTGGCAATGGACCGCGGGCACGGGGGTCGATTCCAACATGTTCAGCCGGATCATGGCGCCGCTCAGCCAGTCGGAAAAGTTTGATTGCGCGGCCTATATTCGCGCCTTTGTGCCCGAACTTGGCGATCTTGATGAACCTTACATCCATGATCCTGAAGAGTTCGGCCGGCTTCCTGAGGGCTATCCGCCCAAGATTATCGCGCACCGCGCCGCGCGCGAAAGGGCCTTGGCTGCGTACAAAGCGATGAAAGAGAGCTGAGCGGCGCGCTCCACGCTTGCCCGCCGCTTGCGCGTGCGATTAAAGGTGCGGGCATGAACGCAGGCGGCTTGAGGACTGGCGAAAGGGGCGAACCCTTGCTGAGCGCGGGGGATCGCTTTGCAAGCTCTCCCGGTTTGGTGTCGCGGCTGCTCGCGCCCGGCTTTCGCGCGGTCGTTAACGCGGTTGATGCCGGGCTGGGGCGCGGCTCGATGTTGGCCCATCTTCCGGACGGAACAACCCGGCTGCTCGGCGGGCGGGCGCCCGGCTTTGATGTTCGTATCGAGGTCAAGGATTGGCGCGCGCGCCTTCGGCTCGCCACAAGCGGGTCCATCGGATGGTATCAGGCTTACGAAGCGGGCGAGTGGGAGTGTGACGATATGGTCGCGCTGTTTGCGATCATGGGCGATAACGCGCGCTCGCTGGGAAATGTGGCGCGTTCGTCCGGCCCGTTCAAATGGGTTGCCAAACTGGCGCATCGTATCAATCGCAACAGCCGTTCGGGAGCCCGGCGAAACATCGCTGCGCATTACGATCTGGGCAACGACTTCTACCGCGCGTGGCTGGATACCAGCATGACCTATTCGAGCGCGCTTGGATTGAGCGAGCGCGCGGATGAGAGAGCGGATGAGGGCGCGCTTGAAGCGGGCCAAAGCGCCAAGTGTGAGGCCTTGCAAAAACGCCTTGGCGCACCGGCTGAGACATTGGAGATCGGCTGCGGTTGGGGCGTCTTGGCGGACAAGCTCGCACAAGGGGGCGCCCGTGTCACCGCTATCAGCCTGTCGGAAGAACAATTGGCTTTTGCGCGCGAGCAGCGCTCTGCCGCTATCGCCTTCGAGCGGCGCGATTACCGCGATGTTGAGGGCCAATATGACGCGGTAGTCAGTGTCGAGATGGTCGAGGCGCTGGGACGCGAATACTGGCCCGATTTCATGGACGTGATGGCCCAAAGCCTGAAGCCGGGCGGGCGCGCGGCGCTGCAGTACATTTCGTTCAACGAAGACCTGTTCGAGACCTATGCGGGGACGGTCGATTTTATCCAGGCCTATATCTTTCCGGGCGGGTTGCTCATCAAGACAAGCGAATTTCGCGCCCTTGCTGAAGAGCGCGGGCTAAGCTGGGAAGATCAGACAGATTTTGGGCTCGACTACGCTGAAACGCTGCGGATTTGGCGCAAGCGGTTTGACACAGCGGTCGAGGAGGGTCGGCTGCCGCATGGATTTGATGCGCGTTTCGTGAGGCTTTGGCGGTATTACCTCGCCTATTGCGAAGCGGGCTTTCGCTGCCGTAATGTTGATGTGCACCAGGTGACGCTGACCAAAGGCTAGCGCGCCGGGACACAGGCTGGAAAGGGAGAGGGCCGCATGATGGATTTTGCAAAATGGGCGCTGGCGGGCGGGGCGGCTTTGCACCTGTCGGCCTGCGGGGGATCGGCGGTCAGCGGTCTTGAAAGCGCTCCGCCTCAATTGGCGCAGGTTCGTCTCTTGCCCCCGCCCGAGGTCGACCCCGCCGAACTTCAAGTGCTTTTCTGGGACGATGCAACGCGCGAACAGCGTTTCCGCGAGATGGAGAAGTGGTTTGCCGGCCATGAAGTGCCCGCCGCCACCAAGACGAGCCCGCTTGCCGAAGGCGCGCCTCTGCCAGAGGCCATCGTAAAGGATATCCAAGACACGATCGCCAAGACGAACGCCGCTGGTGTGATGGTCTGGCACAAGGGCGCCGTGCGGTTCGAAGGATATGGGCTTGGTTTTGGTCCCGAGCAGCGCTGGACCAGCTTTTCGGTGGCCAAGAGCTTTACCTCCACTCTGCTGGGCGCGGCCATTGCGGATGGCTTTATCGGCGGTCTGAGCGACCCTGTTACCCAATATATTCCGGAGCTTACAGGCTCCTCTTACGACGGTGTGACCGTGCAGCAATTGGCAACAATGACCAGCGGTGTGGCCTGGGATGAGGATTACACCGATCCCGAAAGCGATGTGGCGCAGATGAACCGTTTCGTCCTCGAATACGGCCCTGATGCAATTGTTGAGCAGATGAAACGGCTTGAACGCGACAGCGCGCCGGGCGTTCAGTTCAATTACAAGACCGGAGAGACCAATCTCATCGGCCTCTTGGTCGAAACCGCAGTGGGTCTGCCGCTCGCCGAATACGCGCAGGAGAAGATTGTCGAGCCGGCCGGTTTTGAGAATGGCCTGTTCTGGATGGTCGACCCGCGCGGCGGCAATATTGGCGGGTGCTGCCTTTCCCTCTCGCTTGCCGATTACACCCGCATGGGGGTCTTTGTTCTGAAAGGCGGTGTGGACGCCAGCGGCGCGTCGGTCGTACCCGATGGGTGGTTTGCGGAAGCCGGCGATTCAGTCGTCGACTTTGGCGATAGCGGCTTTGGTTATGGGTATCAGTGGTGGACCTATCCCGGCGGAAACTTCGGCGCGCAGGGTATCTTTGGTCAATCCATCACGCTTGTGCCTTCACAGGACCTGGTCGTGACCGTCGTCAGCAATTGGTCCACCGCGACCAGCGGAGAAAACCGTTCGGCCTGGGGGGAAATCACAGCCAAGATCGCCGCATCGGGCGGCTGATCCTGGCCGCGGCCAACCCGGCCAAAGCGGTTACGCCATCGGGCGAATGATACCGGTGTTCGAATAGCGTTGAAGGACGTTGTCGTGAACGATCGGGCTGAGCAATTCGGAGAAAGCGCAGCCGACTATGCAGTTGTCCCACCAGACCACTTCGCTTTGCAGCGATTCCAGTCCTGGAAGGGTAAGCCAGCAGACCTGGCCTTCGCGCATGCGATTGATCGATGCCGCTGAGAAGCCCGAGATCGAAAGATCGTGCACGACACTTTGAAACGCGCGCCCACCTGACGCGCGCAACGTTGCTGGAATCGTCAATCGTGTTCGGGGCGCGCAGCGATCCTCTTGCGCGGCTACATCGTACCTATCTTTATCCGTCGGCATCGCCTTTGTGCTTTCCATACCAATAGCGGGTGGTCTCTTTGCCAGTGGGCTGAACTGCAAATGTGGTCGCGGCCCAGAAACACCATTCAGCGTTTCCAGTCTCTAGCGAAAATCGGTTAACGAGGCGTTTGCTGTAAATTTTTTGTAAGAGCCCCGTACAGGGCAATTACGTAGTGGACGGCTCGACGCGTTCGCGATGCAAAGCATCGAAGTCGTTTGTGATCAGCTCAACGATCCGTTGCGCAACGGTTTCCGGGGCTTTGACGCTTTGCGGATCTTCGCCCGGATAGGCGCGCGCGCGCATATCGGTGCGGGTTGCGCCCGGGTCGACGATAGCGACCCGAACCGGGCTCAGCCGTTCGACTTCGCCGGCATAGGTCGCAAGGAGATTGTCAAACGCGGCTTTGGTGGATCCGTAAGCTCCCCAGAAGGGGCGCGGCTATGCGCCAACGCTGCTGGTGAGGCCGATCACGCGGCCCTGTTTGGAGTGTCGCAGCAAGGGATCGAAATTGGCGAGAAGAGCCTGAGTCGCGATCACATTGGTCATCATGGCCTGATTGAACTGCTTGGGATCAACTTGCGACAGCGGGGTCAGCTCGGGCAGATACGCGGCGCACAACACAAGGATTTCCAAGCTATCCCAGCGCCCCGAAATGGCCGTCGCCAGACGCGCGACCGAATCGGGTTCGGTCAGGTCAACCGGCGCAATCGTCGACGTTCCGCCCGCTTCGTGGATGGCGTCTTCGATCGCTTCCAGCGGCTTCACTTTGCGCGCCACCAGGATCACATGGGCTCCGGCTTGCGCCAACGCGATGGCGCTTGCCGCGCCGATGCCCCGGCTGGCTCCGGTCACAAGCGCGGTCCGGCCGCTTAAGGGCTTTTCTGTCATTTTTTGTCTTGGCTTTCGATCGCGAGCGAAAGCTGCGCTTCTTTCTCGCGCGCTATCTCCCGATCCGTCAACGACGTAGGATAGTCGCCGGTGAAGACGGCGTCATGATATTTGGGCGCATCCTTGTCGCGGCCTCGATCTTCGCCAACCGCGCGGTAGAGGCCGTCGATCGAAATGAAGCGCAGCGATTCAACGCCGACGAAGTTGCGGATTTCATCCTCCGACATTTGCGCGGCGATCAGCTCTCCGCGTGTCGGCATATCGACGCCGTAGAAATCGGGCCACATCGTTGGCGGGCTGGCAACGCGGAAATGCACTTCGCTCGCCCCCGCTTCGAGCACCATATCCTTGATCTTTTTGGAGGTCGTGCCCCGAACAACGCTGTCATCGACGAGCACAACCCGCTTGCCCTGCATCAAGGACCGGTTGACGTTGAGCTTCAAGCGCACGCCCATGTCGCGGATCTGGGCGGTCGGTTCGATAAAGGTGCGTCCAACATATTGATTGCGCACGATACCCATTTCGAACGGGATGCCCGATTCTTGAGCGAAACCGATGGCGGCGGGCGTGCCGCTGTCGGGCACGGGGCACACCATATCGGCGTCAGCCGGAGCTTCGATTGCCAGCTGCCGGCCGATTTCGCGGCGAACCTCATAGACCGATTTGCCTCCGATGATTGAATCGGGCCGCGAGAAATAGACATATTCGAAGATACACGGACGCGGGCGCACCGGTTCAAACGGACGATAGCTGTCAACGCGCCCGTCGGTGATAACAACCATTTCACCCGGCTCAATCTCGCGCTCCAGCTTGGCGCCAATAATGTCGAGCCCGCACGTCTCTGATGACAGGACAAAGGCATCCTTTAGCCGGCCCAGCACAAGCGGTCGGATTCCAAGCGGATCGCGCACCCCGATAAGCTTTGATCGCGTCATCGCGACAATCGAAAACGCGCCTTCCACTTGGCGAAGCGCGTCCTTCATCCGATCGGGGATCGTCTTTCCGAACGAACGCGCCATGAGGTGGATGATGCATTCGGTGTCGGACGAACTTTGGAAAATCGCTCCACGTTCAACGAGATCGCGGCGAAGCGCACGGGCGTTGGTCAGATTGCCGTTATGCGCGATCGCCGCTCCGCCCATCGCAAATTCGCCGAAAAACGGCTGGACGTCGCGTATGGCGGTCGCGCCCTTTGACCCTTGCGTGGAATAGCGCACATGGCCGATCGCAATCGGACCGGGCAAATGCGCCATAACGCTGGTGCGGGTAAAGTTGTCGCGGACATAGCCGAACTTGCGCGCCGACTGAAAGCCGTCGCTCTCGCTGTAGGACACGATACCGCCCGCCTCTTGGCCGCGGTGCTGGAGCGCGTGCAGGCCCAGCGCGACAAAGTTCGCTGCGTCTTCAACACCGCTCATTCCAAAGACGCCGCATTCCTCGCGCAGCTTGTCTTCATCAGGATCGAATTCCGGCGAATCAGCGCTCATGCATCGGACCTGTGGGCTGTTGGCATCAGGGCGGCGTGGGCGCTCCATGGCGGTGTTACGGATCAATTACAAGGGCCACTTGCAAGGCTTTGCCGTCCTTTTTCGGGACCGCATCTTCCGGTCGGCAGGAGCGCTTACGCACAAGCGCGCCGCCGCCATGCATTGTGCGGATTCGCCCGTGCTTCTACAGGCTGCATTCATTCCTTTGGCCACACGTATTCCCGTTCAATTCAGCGATAAGAAATCTCCCAATGCTCTCACCCTTCGAACGCATGATCGCCAAGCGCTACCTGTGGCCCGGCAAGGGTGAGGCGTTCATTGCGCTGGTTGCGAGCATTTCGGTCGGTGTCGTGATGCTGAGCGTGGCCATGCTGGTTGTGGTGATGAGCGTGATGAACGGGTTTCGCGCCGAGCTGCTCGACAAGATCGTCGGGCTCAACGGGCACGCTATTGTCCAGGCCTATGGCGGACGGCTCGACAATTGGGAAAATGTCCTCACCCAAGTGCGCGAGACGCCGGGGGTCACCGACGCCTCTCCCCTGATCGAACAGCCGCTTTTCATTACGTTCAACGGCCGCGGTGAGGCTATCTTCCTGCGCGGCAACACGGCCGACGACATTGAAACTCTCAGCGAAAAAGTGGTGATGGGCAGCGTTGCCGGCCTCAATCCGGGCGGCAAGCGCGTGGCGATCGGTACGCGTCTCGCGCAGAATATTGGCGCGCGGGTGGGCGATACGATCACCGTGATAAACTTTGAGGGGCGCCCCACTCCGTTCGGCACGCAGTTCCGCAGGGTCGGCTATGAGGTCGCGGCGATCTTTGAGGTTGGCGTGTACGATTACGATGAGAAATTTGTCGTGATGCCGATTGCTGATGCCCAAACCCTGCTCTTGATGGGCGATTCCATTGGGATGATCGAGGTTTCGGTGACCGACGCGGACCAGGTCGGGCAGATCCTCGCGCCGGTGGCCGACGCGCTGGAGGGGCGGGCGGTGATCTCGGATTGGAAGACAATCAATTCCACCTTGTTCGAAGCGCTCCAGGTCGAACGCGTAGCGATGTTCTTTGCGCTCAGTTTCATGGTGCTCGTGGCCTCGTTCAACATCCTCTCCAGTCTGGTGATGCTCGTGCGGGCCAAGACCCGCGACATTGCGATCATGCGGACAATGGGGGCCACGCGGCGCAGCCTGCTCAAGATATTCGTCACAACCGGGACCACGATTGGCGCGATTGGAACGGTTTCCGGGCTTGCGCTTGGCTTTATCATTCTGCTCTTTCGCGAAGAAATCGTCTGGTTCATTGCAAAAGTAACCGGTCAGCAGATCTGGGATCCGGAAGTGCGTTTCCTGTCGACCTTGCCGTCTCGGACCGATCCTTGGGAAGTGGCCGGTATTGTTGCCCTGGCGTTGATCCTCAGTTTCCTCGCTACGCTCTATCCCGCGCTGAAGGCGGCCAACACCGATCCGGTTCAGGTGCTGCGTTATGAGTGAGGCGATTGCACAGCTCTCTGGCGTCAGGCGCAGCTTTGAACAAGGCGGGCAGCGGATCGATGTGCTGCGCGGGGTCGATCTTGTGATTGAGCCTGGAGAAATTGTCGCGCTGCTTGGGCCATCGGGTTCGGGCAAGTCGACCATGCTGCAGGCGGTAGGGTTGCTCGAAGGCGGATTTGAAGGGTCGATCAAGATTGCCGGCACCGCCGCGGAGACACTTCCGAGCGACCGGCGCACCGCGCTTCGCCGCGAGCATCTGGGTTTTGTCTACCAGTTCCACCACCTGCTTCCCGATTTTGACGCGCGCGAGAATGTCGTGTTGCCGCAGATGATCGCGGGAACCGCGCGTGTCGAGGCGGAAGCGCGGGCGGAAGGCCTGCTGAGCAGTCTTGGCCTGGAGCACCGCCTGGACCATCGCCCGAGTCAGCTTTCTGGCGGTGAACAGCAACGCGTGGCGGTGGCTCGCGCGCTCGCCAATCAGCCGACGCTTGTGCTGGCCGATGAGCCAACCGGCAATCTCGATGAAACGACGTCGGACAAGGTTCTTGCCCAGTTCCTGGAATTGGTTCGCGGGGAGGGCAGCGCGGCTCTGGTTGCGACCCATAATGAGCGGCTCGCTTTGCGAATGGATCGAATTGTGCGCCTCGTTGACGGGGTGCTCGAATAGGGCAACAGTGTCGGCATGACGCTTGCACCCACGATCGCCGCCGTTTTGCTAGCCGCACAGGCGAGCGCTGAGCCCACCCCTCCCGCTCCTCCTGCTGCGCCTCCTGCGCCTTGCGCGAGCGACCACCATCGCGCGTTCGATTTCTGGATTGGCGAATGGGACGTTTTTGTGACCGGGAGCGACGAAAAAGCCGGCGAAAGCCTGATCGAACGGGTTTCCAACGGGTGCGCAATTCGCGAGACCTGGATGCCAATGCAAGGCGAGGGTGGAACCAGTCTTTCGCTCTTGAATCATCGCTCGGATCGCTGGGAACAGCTCTGGATTGGCAGCGATGGCAGGCGGGTCGATTTCATTGGCGGCGCGGTTGATGGGAGAGTGGTTCTAACCGGCTATTGAGACGATATTGGCGGGCCGGGTCGAGATGGGTTGATCCGGATGATGTTCACAGCCCATCCCGATGGGAGTGTTCACCAGTTTGGCCAGGCATCTGGTGGTCACGGCCTTGGCTGGGTGACCAGTTTTGATTTTACGTACCGGCCCAAATCCAACGCAAGTTCAGGGAAAGCACAATGACCACCATTGCCGATTTCACCGTCACCACCAATCGCGGGGAGGACCTCGATCT
>ERZ1740065.703-NODE-703-length-18519-cov-5.018306_pt1 | contig 18519 bp, 10 predicted proteins | sample MGYA00581738_ERZ1740065 | MGnify/ENA primary metagenome ERZ1740065 (study PRJEB43018, sample SAMN04849749) | marine metagenome | isolation source: floating plastic debris | place: Pacific Ocean | collected 2008-09-01 | study: EMG produced TPA metagenomics assembly...
CGCTGCACACCGGCGTCAAAATCGTCAAGTAAACTGATAAAACCATGACCGAAGACCACCAGCACGACACCACCCCGCACGATCGGAAAATGAAACAGTGGAGCCAGTTGCTCAAAGCCGAAAATTCCTGGACCATGTTCAAGGTGATTTCGGAGTTCGTCAATAGCTTCGAAGTGATGAACAGTACGGATCCTTGTGTCTCGATTTTTGGTTCGGCGCGGACCAAGCCCGAGCATCCTTATTACCAGCTTGCCGTCGACATGGCCAAGCGGCTGACCGAGGAGGGCTACGGAATCATTACGGGAGGCGGTCCGGGAATTATGGAGGCGGGCAACAAAGGGGCTTCCCTCAGCAACGGCTTGTCCGTCGGGCTCAATATCGACCTGCCCTTCGAGCAAAACAACAACCCCTACATCGACAATGCCCACAACCTGAACTTTCGGTACTTCTTCGTCCGCAAGGTCATGTTCGTCAAGTACGCCCAAGCCTTCGTCGTACTCCCCGGCGGTTTCGGAACCCTCGATGAGTTGTTCGAAGTCCTCACCCTCATCCAAACCAAAAAGATTACCATGGTCCCCGTCATCCTCGTTGGGTCCGAGTATTGGACGGGCCTTCGCGACTGGATCGCCAAGACCATGCTGGAGAAGGAACAAAACATCAATGCCGAGGATATGAACTTGTTGCCCATCGTCGATACCCCCGATGAAGTGGCGCAGATCATCAACCGTTTTTACCAACGCGACGGATCGAGCATCTCTCCCAACTACGAATTGTAAATCGCCAAGCGGTATCCGACGGGCTATCCTCCAGACCGTCGGATACTCCCTCCATCATTCCGCTCCCGCCAGTTTTCCCTCAATGGCCCGACCAAGCTGCTCGTCGTCTGCCGTAATGGCCTTGAACAAAGCTACCCGCCCCCGCGGATCGACCACCACGTAACGAGGGATCCAATCGAGCCGCAAGAATTTGCCAAAATCGCTTTTCCAGCCCCCATCTACCAGGAAGTGCGCCCCCTCAATGCGGTGTTTTTTGATGGCCCGTTTCCAACGGCCCTTGTCTTCGTCAACCGAGAGAAAGAGAAACTGCACGTTTTTGCCCGCCGTAGCCGCTTGTAAGTCCCGCACCTTGGGCAGGCCCTTGATGCAATCGCCACACCAGGATGCCCAAACGTCGATCACCACGGTCTGGCCCCGGTAGGCTTCCAGTACTTCGCCCAGTGTGCTGCCCTCTCCATCCGTCCCCAGTAGGGGGTTGGCCAGGGCCTCAGCGGAGAAGGTCTCCGGCTGGGGACCAAAATTAAAAGTATGGCGCTTCATGGCGACGAAGGCCACCCCCGCCGCCAGCAGTATTCCGATAATCGTCTTTGAATTCATTGAATCATTGTTAAGGTGCTACCAATAGTTCGGCTCCCGTCCCCGGTACCTCCGCAAAAATTACTCCTTCCCGAGTCAGCGCTACCCCCGTAGCAATATCCTGGGCCAGGAACAAGGGACCATCCATATCTACAAAGTCAATCCGGGGCAAAAGTTGTGCAATGGCCGAGATACCCACCGTGGATTCTGTCATGCAGCCGACCATTACTCCCAATTCCAATTCCCGCGCCCGTTCGATCATGCGCAGGGCCGGGCTGAGTCCCCCGCATTTCATCAGCTTGATATTGATTCCGTGGAAGTGCTCCCGGCAAAGCTCCAAATCGTCGATTCCCCGGCACGACTCGTCGGCAAAGAGTGGGAGGGGGCTGGCGGCGTAGAATTTTTTCATCCCGACCCAATCCTCGGCGGCCAAGGGCTGCTCGATAAATTCGACCCCCAAGCGGGCCAATTCTGGTGCGTAGGCCAGGCCCCGCTCGGCAGTCCAAGCCCCATTGACGTCGACCCGAAAGGGAGATGAACTGTGGGCCCGTAGTTGGCGAATGATGTCCAGGTCGGGCGCCCGCCCCAGTTTGATCTTGTACGTGGGCCATTCCCACGCCCGCATCGACTGGATCATCGTTTCGATGGGGGCAATACTTAGGGTGTAGCTGCTGATGGGTTGCGTCCGTTTTTCCCAAGCCCAGTACGCGTAGAGGGGCAGCCCGGCCCGACGAGCGCAGAGGTCGTGCGCGGCGACGTCGATGGCACAAAGGGCAAAGGGGCAGTCGGCGAGCCGGGGGGCCAGGTCCTCCCACAGTTCGGTGGGCGTTTGGAGGGGGAAGGTCTCGATGCGGGTACGGAGCGCTTCCAGACGTTGGATTTGGTAGTCGATCTCGGTATTGGGGTAATAGGGATTGTGGGTGGCTTCGCCATATCCTACGTTGCCCTCCGCATCGTGCAGGGCGACCACCAAACTGGCTTGGCGATCAAAAGAGCGGCGGGAGATGGTGAAGGTTTCCCGGAGTTGTAGTTCGAAGGCGTGGAGTCGGAGCTGGAGCATGGTGGTAGTATTTAAAGGTCTACGGCACTTTCGGCGAGTTCGATCCGACCGTTGGGAGACAGCCGCAGGGGAATGCCCAGGGGCAGGGTCCACTGGTCGGGAACGTGGCCAAAGGGGAGGTCAAAGTACAGGGGTAGGCCCAGTGGTTCCAAACGATCCCTTAGGGGTTGGTGCAGGGGCCAGGAACGGTTCTTATCCGCTTCTTCGCAATCGGTAAATTGGCCGAGCAGGATGGCCGGGCCCGTCCCAGGCCGTTCATCCGCAACTGGGTTAGCAGGCGGTCGATGCGGTAGGGTTTTTCGCCGATGTCTTCCAAAAAAACGATGCGATCTTTGTAGTTGGGGGCGTAGGGACCACCCGCGAGGGCCGCCAGCAGACTCAGGTTGCCCCCAATGAGGGGGCCCAGGACTTCGCGGGGGTTGGGGGTTGGGGGCATTCCGGTGCCGAGTTCGACGGGGCTGGGGGCGCTGGGCATCAGTAGGGCGCGCCAGTAGCGGGTGCTGAAGTCGGTGAGTGGAGCGCCGGCGAGGGGGCCGTGGAAACAGACCAAGCCACAGTGGCGGTATACCGCCAGGAGCAGCGCCGTGATGTCGCTGTAACCAATGAGGACTTTGGGGTGGCGACGAATCAGCTCGTAGTCGAGCTGGGGGAGGAGTCGCATACTGCCGTAGCCGCCCCGGAGGCACCAGATGCCGGCGATTTGGGGATCGGCAAAAAAACGGTGAAGGTCCCGCAGTCGGTCGCTGTCCCGGCCTGCGAGGTAGCCCTCGCGCTGGTGGACGTACTCGCCAAAAACGCCTTGAAGGCCCAGTTGGCTTAGGTTTTGGAGGGCCTGCTGGGCGGCGCTCTTGCGGAGGGGCCCAGCCGGAGCGATCAGGCCGATGGTATCGCCGGGGCGGAGGGCTGGGGGTTTGGTGTAGGCGTGCATAGTGGTACTGCGTGAAGGATTAACCAATAACGGAGCTTTTGAGGAAATTTTTTTAAAATATTTCGGGTAATTTATATATTTAGACACCAATAACCGAAAAATTGGACCGTACCGGACCACAAACAGCAGTCGCTACCACTACAGCAACGAAGGCATTGCGCTTCGCAGGTCCATCCGTATTGGTACCACATTCTTCCCAAAAACGTCCCATTCCCAATACCGCCTTGAATTGTGAAAACAACACGACCTTTCGCCAGTGGATGGCGCCCGGGCTGTGGTTGGTTGTGCCTGGCGGTGAGGCATGGCTTGTACTGACGGCAGCGCTCGGCATTCCGGGGGCTAGCGCCTTGGGGCTAAGGAGAGAAGTTCGTGGTGGGCCATCAAGGGGGGCAGCAGTGACAGGAATCCGGACGTTGTAAGATCAGACCCTCCCTCTCCCAATGTCTGGGAACCCCGTCTAACTGAATGAAATAAGGTCTCAAGGCACTGAAAATGAATAAACTAAGCAAAAATTTTCCAGTGTCTTCAATGGGATCGAACTATTGGTAAATTGAAATTATCCTCAGGAAAAACTTGACAGGAGTACTAAAAAAGTAGTAATATTGTGTTAGAATCTTAAGAAAAAATGCCCTAATCAAGCATTTAGCCCACACAGAAGCACAAAAAAAGGCTTCAGCTAAACTTTTCCTCCTTTTATTTCCTGAGAAATTCCAATAAAACGATGTCTGTGTGACAGGCAAAGTCGTTTTTTGAATTTTACAATTGCGTTCCCCCATTTTAACCATTTGAAATAGGCAAACTCGCTGTTGTCACGTACTCCCGTGTACTGTGGCACCACCGTACAAAACTTACAATTATGATCGCCTCTAATTTTACATTCGCCAAGCAGGTTTTTGTAACGCTTTTATTGGGGATATTCAGTCTGGCCCTCCCGGCCCAAGACATCCACTACTCCCAATTTAAGAATGCGCCTTTTCTACTCAGCCCGGGCCTGACCGGCGTTTTTAATGGCAAAACCCGGCTGTCCGCCAACTATCGCTCGCAATGGGAAAACGTACCGGTATCCTACCGCACCCTCCTGGCCGCCTTCGATACCAAGCTGTACAGCAACAAGCACCAAACCAGCTTCTGGGGCTTGGGTGCCGTCTTCTCCTTCGACCAAGCCGGCGATTCCAAAATGGGAACTACCTCACTGGGGCTCAATGCCTCCTATACCCACCAACTCGCCCGCGCCCATTTCGTAACGGCGGGACTGCAGGTGGCGGGGGCCCAGCGCGCCTTCCGCACCGAACAACTGCGCTTCGATGAGCAGTACAACGGCGAAACTTTTGATCCCCAAGCTTCCAACAACGAAGACTTTTCCGATCGCTCCGTCTTCTACGGCGACCTTTCCGTCGGCCTCAATTGGCACTTCCAAAAGCCCCGCCGCCGGACCAATTTTAACCTGGGTGGGGGCTTGTTTCACCTCAACGCACCCAATACCAGCTTCTGGGGGGAAGCCGACATCGTCCTCTTCCGCCGCCTCAATGGTTACTTTCTGGGGCAACTTCAAGTGGCCGATCGCTTCGACTGGTTGGTCAATGGCTTGATTCGCACCCAAGGGCCCTACGACGAACGGCTCCTGGGCACGGCGGGCCGCATCCACCTCAATACCGTCCCCACCAAAAGACTGGCCCTCGATCTGGGCCTGGCCTACCGCTGGAATACCGCCGGCTTTGGTAATGGCGATGCGCTGGTCCCCAACATCGAATTTAACTACAAGGACTGGATGCTCGGCATCAGCTACGATATCAACCTGACCGATTTCAATACCGCTACGGGCGGGGCGGGCGGACCGGAGTTTGCCCTGCAGTATATTTTCCGTCCGGCACCGCAAATTGAGTTTTGCCCCACCTGCCCGGTATACTTATTGCCCTAAATTACGGGGAGATTGTCACAAATCATCCGAATTATCGTCATCATGAAAAAAATAGCACTCGCATTTCTCTTCCTCTCCGTGGGGCTACTCCAAGTGGATGCCCAAAGCCGCAAAGCCTACGAAACCGCCGCTGCCGAAGCACTGGCCAGCAAGGACTACTCGGCGGCACTGGGGTACTACGAAGTCCTGATCGACCAGGCGGAATACGAGGACCTCGAAAATTATTACCGCGCCGGGGAGGCGGCCTACAGCTTCAAGCTCTTCCAACGCTCCGAACGCTACTTCCAGATGGCCATCGATGGTGGCGGACGGGAGCAATATCCCAACCTGGATTTTCAAATGGCCATGACCAAGAAGCGGCTCGGCAAATACGCGGAGGCACAAAGCCTCTTCGAACGCTACCTGGCCGAGCATTCGGCCAGTACCGATGGCCTTTCCGAGCGGGCCGCTGCCCAAATCGAAGCCTGCGAATGGGCCCAAGGCATGGTGGCCAATCCCGAGCTCAATATCCACCTGCCCGTGGCGGTCACCGCCACGGATACGGTCGTTCACCTCGATACAAACATCAATACCCGCTATACCGATCTGGCGCCGCTTTCCCGGGGCGGAACCCTCTACTACTCGTCCATTCGCTATTTTGCCGGCGAGAATCAAGCGCCCTTCGCGCGGATTTTGTCCAGTGAAAATGGAGCGCTGGCCCAACCCGTTACGGGCTGGGGTGGGGGAACGCAGTACGTGGCCCACACCGCCTTCAACGAGTCGGGCGATCGCGTTTATTTCACCATTTGTGATACCCTGGGAATGGCCCAGTACCGCTGCCGGATTTATTACCGCGATCGCGAGGGCGAGGATTGGGGGGCTGCCGTAGCGTTGCCCGAGACGGTCAACGCGCCCAATGCCACGGCGACGCAGCCGTCGGTGGGAACGGATCGCAACACCGGGGAGGAGTGGCTGTTTTTCGTCAGTGACCGGGCCGGTGGCCAAGGGGGGCTGGACCTCTGGTGCAGCCGAATCGTGGATGGCGCAGTGGGCGCACCTTACAACCTGAGCGGTCTCAACACCGCGAGCGACGACATTACGCCACATTTTTATGGCCAGCGTAGCGCGCTCTACTGGAGCTCCGATGGCCGTCAAAGCCTGGGCGGTTTTGATGTGTACAAAACCACGCGCGATGGGGAAAGCTGGTCGGCTCCCGAACACACGGGCTACCCGCTCAACAGCAGCTACGACGACGTTTACCTAAGCCTCAACGAAACGGGCGATTCGGTCTACCTTTCTTCCAACCGCCCCGGGGGCATCTGTAAGGATACCACCACCAAGGAATGTATTTGTGATGATATCTACGCCCTGACAGTGCCCTACCTCGATCTGATCGTAGAGACCTACCACAAACTCACCGGCGAGCAACTGCCCGCCACCGTGGTTGCCCTGCGTACGGGAGAAGAAGAGCCCGATACCCAAGGCCCGACGGAAACGTACCAGTACTTTTACCAACTGGACTTCAACGAAGCCTACCAAGTGGTGGGGACCAAACCCGATTACCGAGGCGATCAACTCGACTTTGACACTTACGAGGTCAAAGAGTCGGGGACCCTGGTCAAAAAATTGTACCTAACGCCAGCCATCGACGTGCTGGGCCAGACCTACGACAAGCAAACGGGCGAACCCCTGACGGGTACCACCCTCCGCCTGGTAGCGGCACCGACGGTACGGGAGCTGGACCGACACGATAATGACAAGGAATACCGTCACCAGTTCGATCTGGAGTTCAAAAAGCGCTACCTGTTGATTGCGACCAAATCGGGCTACAGCTCGGACACGGTGGAGGTCTTTACCGACAATTTGCCCCTCGTTCCCACCCACCTCGAGCGCGACCTGTTCCTCTGTCGGACGCCCCTGGTTAAAGAGCTGCAAATCGTCCTGTTCTTTGACAATGACACTCCCAAAAAACTTCCCTCTAATCACGCTCGGACCACTACCAACTACCGGGATGCTTACCAGCGTTACGTGAGCGAGGCCAAGACCCAAGAATACCTCGGAGCCTTCGAACTGCCCGAGAAGCGGGAGGAGGTAGCCGCGTTTTTTGAAGAGGTGGAGGAAAATTACCAACGACTGGAAACCTTTGCCGACGAACTGTACAAATACATGGTGGAGATTGAGGCCGAGGAGAGCGATACGGTGGTCGTGACGATCCGCGGCTACGCCAGTCCCCTGGCCAAGCCGGCCTACAACGAATTGCTCACCCAGCGTCGGATTTACAGCATCGAAAAATACCTGGGGGAGTACCGCGATGGCGCCCTGCGTCCCTACCTGCGCAACATCAAATTCAATCGGGTACCCTACGGAGAAAGAGAGGCCAAAGGAGGAAGTGAAGACCGTAGCAATAAAAAAGCCTCCGTTTACAGCATTGATGCTTCCCGGGAGCGGCGGGTGGAAATCCTCAACGTGACCAATCTGAGCAAGCGCTGCCCGGAAGACAACCCGGAGCCGCAGGATTAATCGTGGAGCAAAAAACAAAAACCAAACTTCTTAATCTTATCAATCGAAAAAGATGAAACGTTTGCTACAAATCACCATCCTCACCCTTTCCGGCTGCCTGCTGGCTCTCGTCGGACAAGCGGAGGACAATGCCCATGCCCCCGCTGCGGACCTGGCCCTCACCGTGACCATCGATGTGGGGGACGCGACCTGCAACGGATCGAACGATGGGATCCTCATGGCCGTCCCCGATGGCGGCCTGCCGCCCTACAGCTACGCGTGGAGCAATGGGGCCACTACCCAGCTGGTAACCGGCGTACCCGTAGGCATCTACTCCGTCACCGTCACCGATGCGATCGGAGCAATGGCTTCGGCTACCGCTACGGTAGGGGAATCCGATCCCTTCGACGTCGTACTGGCGGCTACCTACGAAACCGGTCCCGGTTGTATGGATGGTAAAGTAGACGTGGTCAAAGCAAAATTGGGGGATAGCGGCCCGTACACCTTTATGTGGAGTACCGGATCGACCAATTACCAAATTACCGACCTGCCCGCCGGCATCTACTGCGTCACCGTCACCAATGCCTTTGGCTGTACGGGGAGCGGCTGTATCGAAGTGGAACCCCTACCCGGGGGCTTTCTCCAAACGACGACTTCCGCCACGCCACTCAGCTGCCCCGGTGCCAACGACGGCACCGCCACGGTTAGCGCCACTGGGGGCATCATTCCCTACAGCTACGCATGGAGCGATCCGGCCATGCAAACCACCGCCACGGCCAGTAACCTGGCCCCCGGTCAATACTACGTCACGGTATCCCACGGCGGGGCCTGCCCCGTTATCGACTCCGTGACCATCACCGGGCCCAATCCACTGGCTATCCAAAGTACCATCACTCCCGCCGACTGTAACGTCAGCAATGGAGCGATTGACCTGAGCGTCAGTGGTGGGACGGCGCCCTACAGCTACCAATGGTCCCCCAGCCTGGGCAATACCGCGAATCCGACCAACTTGATGGCGGGCTCCTACACCGCCACGGTGACCGATGCCAGCGGCTGTACCGCCACTACGCCCGAATTGGTGGTGACCGATAATTGTGTCAGCCCACCCGCTTGTACCGATCCGGTGGTCACCAGTGTGGTGGTCATTGAGGGGACTTGTGGAAACGACGATGCCCAAGCGACGATCAACGTGGCGGGTGGTCCCGGAGGCTTCAGCTACGCCTGGACGCCCAATGTCAGTACCGATCCTACGGCCAGTGATTTGGCCCCGGGTACCTACACGGTGGTCATCACCGATTTGAGCGATGCCGCTTGTACCACCAGCGAAACCTTTACCGTCGGTATTCAGGACGGTCCGATGGCGGAGGTACTGGCAACTACTCCCGCAACCTGTCAGGAAACCAACGGCACGGCCGTTTTGGGACCCATTGGCCTGTTGTACGAATGGTGCAATGGTTACGTGGGCAACGATCCCATCCACCTGCCCGCGGGCGAATGCCAAGTGACCGTTACCGACCCACCCACGAATTGTAGCGACGTACTGGAGGTGGTGATTGAAGAATTTGTACCCCTCATGGCGAGTCCTACGATCGACCAGCAGCCCGATTGCATTGCCAATAATGGAGCAGTGACGATCGATGTGACGGGGGGGAGTTTTAACTACGTTTACGCGTGGAGTGATGGGGGGACGGGCGCTTCCCGCAACGACCTGGCGCCCGGCGCTTACTGCGTCACGGTAACCGATAACGGGCCGACGGGCTGCGTGACGACCACCTGTTTTGTCCTCAGCCCATCCGGTGGTCCCAGCGTGACCGCCGATTCTCCCGTGGTCCTCGACTGCCGGGGAGATGCCAACGGTACGGTACAATTTACCGTCACTCCTAACGACCCCAGCTACCAAATCGTCATCACGGATGCCAACGGAGCCAGCTATCAAAATGGCAACCTGCCTCCCGGCGAATACTGCTTGTCGGTAATCGACGCGACGGGCTGTACGCTCGGTGGCGATTGCTTTGAAGTGGTGCAGCCGGAACAAATCGACGTCGACATCAATATCTTTGGCTTAGACTGCGTCACGGAGGGTTCGATTGAGCTGGTGGAAGTAAAAGGGGGCAACGGTGGCTACCGCTACGCCTGGACGGGCCCCGGTAATTTTAGTGCCAGCACCCGCAACATCAGCGACCTCGATCCCGGTCCTTATTCCGTGACGATTACGGATGCCAAGGGCTGTACGGTAACCGTCGACGCCCTGGTTGTGGAAGACCTCTGCGATTGTGCGCCCCCCGTGGTGACCAGCGTGGTGGTCGTAGAATCGGATTGCAACGCGAGTAGCGGTCGGGCGACGATCAACGTCAGTGGAAACGTATTTGACTATACCTTTACCTGGATACCCTCCGTCAGCTTGAGCAACCAAGCCTTTAACATTCCGCCGGGCATCTACACGGTACGGATCGAAGACCGCAACGATGCCAATTGCTTTGCCATCGAGACCTTTACCGTGGGCGCTTCGGACGGCTTTGACGTGCAGTCTGCCACGGTTAATGCTTCTTGCAATACCGCCGACGGTGCGGTGATGCTGGCGCCCACCAACTTACAGTACCGTTGGGAAGATGGCTTTATCGGAGGCGATCGCAACGACTTGGCCGGAGGGACCTATTTCGTGGAGGTGACGGATCCCGCCGATAGCGCCAGCTGTGTTGATTTTATTACCATCGTTATCGGCGAGGATAATCCGCTGACGATTGATGCCCAGATTGACCAAAAACCCGATTGTCAGGGATCGAATGGGGTCGTGACCCTCTTGGTCTCGGGTGGTAGCAACGACTATACGTATTCTTGGGCCAGCAACGGCCCCACCCAAACCAATTTGGCGGCGGGTATCTACGCCGTCGAGGTTCGGGACAATGTGACGGGCTGTGCCCAAACGATTAATTTTGCCCTGACCGAGGACGTCCCATCAGCCACCCTTTTAATTGATGCGGAGGTGGAGACCAGTTGTACCGGATTTAACGACGCCACGGTAGACTTATCGACCTTGGCTACCGGTCCCGGTTTTATGGGCCCCGCCGTCATCACCATCGAGGATGTGGATGGCAACGTCTACCAATCGGGTGATCTTCCCCCCGGTAACTACTGCGCCTTGATCCGCGACGCCAACGGCTGTCTGGCCGGAAGCAGTTGCTTTAGCGTAAAGTACCCCGCTCAGATCGACGTGGATATCGCCATCGTCGATGCGGACTGTAACGGATTGGGCGCCATCAATCTAGTGGAAGTACTCGGCGGAACCGGTGTTTACAATTTTGATTGGGCCGACTTGACGCCTTCGACCAACGATCCCCAAAACCGCAGCGACCTAGCGGCGGGCGCCTACACTATCATAGTGAGTGATGCCAACGGTTGCGCCATTTCGGAAACCCTTACCATCGACGATAACGGTGCGACGATCAACGCCAGCGCCGACCCGGACAACGTCAGCTGTACGGGTAACAGCGATGGTTCGATCAGCATCCAAGCTAGCGGTGGTAGTGGCCCCTACAGTTACGACTGGGGCAGTACTTTCCCCGATACGGCTACGCTGGATAACCTGCCCGAGGGCACCTACCAAGTGGTCGTCACCGACCTCAACGGTTGTAGCACCAGCCTGACCGGTATCGAAATTGAGGCGGATAGCAACTTGGATATTCAAAGCATTACGCCCGCCGACGTCTCTTGCTTGGGCTTGGACAATGGTTCGATCAGTATTGTACCCGCGGGCGGAACGGCCCCTTACAGTTACGACTGGGGTACGGGACTGCCCGATGCGGGCACGATCAGCGATTTGCCCGAGGGGGCCTACGAAGTGGTGGTGACGGATGCGCTGGGCTGTACGGCCACGGCGGGTCCGATTGTCATCAATACGCAGGACAGCCTCGTGCTACAAGCCATCACCCCCACCAACCTCTCTTGCTTGGGCAACGACGATGGTTCGGTCAGTGTCGTCATCAACGGCGGAACGGCCCCCTACAGTTACGATTGGGGCGACAACCTGCCGGATGATCCCACGGTAGATGGCTTGCCCCAGGGGACTTATGCGGTGACCATCACCGATGCCGAGGGCTGTAGCACCACTGCCGGACCGGTGGAGCTGGAGGCGGATAACGAGCTGGACATCCAGTTGTCGGAAGATACGACCGCTTGCGCGGGAACCCTCAACATCGAGGTGCTGGTCAGTGGTACCGGCCCCGCCCAGATCAACTGGTCGGATGATGCGGGGAATGTTAACATCATTGATGGCAATAGTACGATTGAAGTTCCGGTAGACGGAACCATCAACTATTACGTCGAGGTACAGAGTGGGGCTTGTGTGGCGATGGATACGGTGGCCGTCACCGAATTCGAGCTCGATCCGCAGGTTCTACCCGAGGCGAGTACCTGCCAGGGGGAAGGGGTACAACTCAATCCCAACGGCGATACGGACTACGTATACAGTTGGTCGCCCGCCGGGGAATTGGTCGATCCGACGGCCGCCAGTCCTGAGATTTTGGCCACCAACCAGGGCGGCGTCTTTACCGCGGTGATTTTCGATCCGGCCAAGCCCGAGTGTACGGTTAGCCGGGCGGTGACCCTGACGGTCAATGAGCTGCCCAGTGTAGCCATTGAAGGCGATACGGTCGCTTGCGCGGTAGAGGCCCTGGAACTGGAGGCGAACAGCAATTCGGGAGATTTATTTGAGTGGTCCGAGATGCCGGACTTTAGCCAGGTGGTGACCGGGGCCGTGTTTGAGGCCATGGTGGGTCAGCCGGGCGAGGAACGCGAATATTTCGTCCGCGTCACCGATACCGAAACGGGCTGTGTGGCCGAGAGCAGCATCGCGCTGAACAACTTTGCCGTGCGCGTCAGCTTGGGCGAAACCGAGCGGACCTGTGCGGGAGAGGCGATCCGCTTGCTGCCACAGATCAGCCTGAGCTCGGGAGAGGTACTGGACTTTGACTGGTCGGCGGTCAACGCCACCATCGATACGTCTATCCCCGAAGAACCACTGGTACTGGCCGATAGTTCGACCATGATCATCGCAACGATCGAAAACAACTTTGGCTGTTCCTTCAAAGATAGCATCGACCTGACCGTCGTCGAGATCGACGCGGCCATCCAAGCCACTGCCCTACCCGACACGATTTTGCAGGGCCAAAGTTCGCAGCTCAACGTAACGGGCAACCAAGAGAACCAGAACAATTGATCTACATCCACGACGCTGTCGGAAGACGATATTCAGGACCCCATCGCGACGCCGATGGAAACGACGCCCTATTCGGTAGACATCATCACGCCCGAGGGCTGTACGGATACCCGTTCGGTGCAGGTGGTCGTGATTGCCGACTGCGCCAATAACCTCTTCTTCCCCAATGCCTTTACGCCAAACAACGACGGCCGCAATGATGTCCTCTTCCTTCGCGGGGCCTTTGTCGACGAGGTTTACTTTGCGATTTACAACCGCTGGGGAGAAAAAGTATTTGAATCCACCGAGATTACCAGCGGTTGGGATGGTACCTACAAGGGAGAGCAATTGCCCCCCGACGTATTTGGCTATTACCTCCGCGTTACCTGCATCGACGGCGAAGAATATTACGAGCAAGGCAACGTAAGTCTGCTCCGCTAAGAAAAAACCATTAAATTTGTGTGGAGAAGGCGCTCGACTGAGGGTCTTCTCCACTCGTTTTCCGTCTCGTCTTTACTTAATAACCGTTGATTAGTACCAGCCAGCGACCCTGGGGTCGGCTATTGATTACCGTAACCTACACCGTAGAATCCCATGCGACTGTTAGCGCTTTGTTTGTTTTTCTTCTTGGGGGGAAATGTCCTGCCCGCCACTGGTCAAATTGTGTACGTCCGAGCCGGTGCCACGGGGAGTGGTACTTCCTGGAGCGATGCCACGGGTGATCTGCGTCAGGCCCTCAGCACGAGCGGCGCTGGCACCCAAGTCTGGGTAGCGCAGGGCACTTATACCCCCACCACTTGTACCAACTGTGGCCTCAGCGACCGCGACCTCCCCTTTAGCCTGCCCGATGGCGTGGCCCTCTACGGGGGCTTTCTCGGCAACGAAACCCACCTCGACCAGCGCGACTGGGAAAATCAAAGCACCATCCTCAGTGGTGACATCGACGGCGACGGGACCGGCGCCAATAATGCCTACACCATTTTGTACCTACGCAATGCCAGCAGCAACACCATCATCGATGGTTTTACCTTCCGCGATGGCTACGCCGAAAACCTCAATTACGACGTTTACACCCGACTCAACAGCGGTGGAGCGATCTACAACGATGGCTCGCTCAGCGGTAGCCTTTCCGAACCCGTGATCCGCAACTGTCGTTTCAGTAGCCACTACGCTCGGGGCTTTGGGGCGGCGATTATGAATTACGGTGGTTTTGGGGGCAGTTGTAGCCCGCGTATTGAAAATTGCCGGATGGAGGACAACGAGGTGCTGGGCAACGGAGGGGCGGTGTTCAATTCGGGGGTGTTTGGTGGCTTTACGGGCAGTCATTTTATCGGCTGTCATTTTGAGGGGAACCGTGCAAACGATGGGGGAGCGGTGTACAATCAGGGGGCGGAGTCGGGCGATAGCCGCGTCGTGTTTGAGGACTGTACCTTCCAATCCAATGAGGCGACGGTCTGGGGAGGAGCGATTGTGGATTTTGGAAACAAGGGCCAGTGTCGGGCGGTGTACCGCAATTGTTTGTTTAAGGACAATCGGGCCAACTTGGGGGGCGGCGTGTTTAACGATGGCAGATTTAGCGGGCTTAGCAATCCAACCATTCGGGACTGTGTGTGGGAAGACAATTGGTCACGACTAGGAGGAGGAGGGGTGTACAGCCAGGGCCCGTTTTCCGGTGAATCCAATCCGGTGTTCCAAAGCTGTACCTTTACCCGCAACGATACCGATGCCTCCGGGGGCGCGCTCTATTTCAATGCTCAGGAAGGCAATAGCCACCCCGAATTGACCAACTGTATTTTTGAGTCCAACCGGGCGGAGGCCTACGGTGGGGGGATGTATAATTTTGGGAAAACGGGGAGTTGTAACCCCTCCGTTACCAACTGTTTGTTTGTCCGCAACGAAGCGCATTCGGCGGGCTCCATTTACAATTACGGCGGGGTCAACGGCCAGAGCAATCCCACGGTAACGAATTGTACTTTTTACGAAAACCGCGCGATGGTAGGGCCTTGTATCTACAATCAGGCGGCCGATCCCACGGGGGAAGTGAGCCCCCTGGTGCGCAATTGTATTTTCTGGGACAATATTGCCGATTCGGGCTTTGGCTTGGTGTTTCAAAATGGTTACGCCCAGCCCCGCATCAGTCACTCGCTGCTACAGGTCGGCGATTGTACCGCACTCAATACCGACCCCAACAGCAGCGTCCAGTGTGGTACGGCATTGCTCTACGCCATCGATCCCCAATTCGTAGCGCCCGAACTGGATAACCTCCACCTGAGCGAAACCTCCCCCGCCCGCGATCAGGGCAGCAATGCCGCCATCAACGCCACCGGCGTCCAAGTCGATCTGGACAGCCTGCTGCGCATCCAAAACGGAGTGGTCGACCTGGGCGTTTACGAATACGTAGACCTGGTCTACGAAGCCCCGAGCATCAGCCAGCAATCCGGCGACGAACAACACTGCGCGGGGGACAGTACTACCCTCTACGTCGTTAGTGCTGGTACGCCCCCCCTCAGCTACACCTGGCAAAAAGACGGGCAACATCTCTCCGGTGCTACCGATAGCACCCTGCTGCTGACCCACCTCACGCCCGCCGATGCGGGACAGTACCATTGTATCATCACGAGCGGCCAAAACGATCAGGTCAGCAGTCAGCCCATCCAGCTCACCGTCGATCCCCTACTCGCCGTGGCACTCGACCTCAGTGCCAGCACCACGGAAATCTGCGCGGGCGGCACCGTTCGCTTTACCGCCACCCCTACCCACGGCGGTCCGGCACCCCAGTACACTTGGACCCGCAACGGCCAAGCCCTGGCCCTGACTGGTCCCCAAATCGACCTCGACGACCTACTCGATGGCGACCTCATCAACTGCCAGCTCACCTCTTCCGAAACCTGCACCCAAAGCCCCAGCGCCACGGCGGAGGCCATTGCCATTCGGGTCCACCCCCTGCTAGCGGCGGACATCAGCATCAGTACCGACCAGACCAGCATCTGCGCGGGAGCGTCGCTGCGCTTTACGGCGACGGCCAGCGAGGGAGGCAGTACGCCCGTTTACACCTGGTACCGGAACGGACAAGCCGTAGGCGTCAACGCGAGCGTGCTCAACCTGGACGACCTCGCGGATCAAGACCAAATTAGCTGCGTCCTCCAATCTTCCGAAACTTGCCTGCTCGCCAATCCCGTATCTTCCAATACCATCACCGTGGCCGTCACCGCCATTCCGCCCGCTCCGAGCATTAGCATCCAGGCTACGAGCCAGAGCGTCTGCGAAGGAGAAGAGGTCCGGTTTGTCGCAGCCTACCTGGACGCCGGGCCCGATCCCGAATTGCAGTGGTGGCTCAATGACAATCCCCTCAACGTAGACACCGATACCCTGCGCTGGAGCAGCTTCAACACCGGTGACGAAATCCGTGCGGCGCTGATCTCCTCGGCACCCTGCGCCAGTGAGGAACCCGTACTGTCTGCCCCCATCGTGATGACGGTTACGGCTACGCCTGTGGTGACCGCCCAACTGTCGGTATCCAATACCCAACCCTGTGAGGGGGAATCGGTAGCCTTGAGCCTGACGACCGAAAACGCGGGTACCGATCCCGAGTACCGCTGGTACGTCAACGGGGTGCAAAATGGGGTGACGACGGCGGCTTGGACCTGGGCAGATCCTCAAGATGGGGACGTGGTGTACGGTTGGGTGCGTTCCTCCCTGGAGTGTGCGATCGAGCCGGTGGGCCAATCGGATTCGGTGGAGATGAGGGTGGTGGAGCGCGTGGTATCGACCATCGAGCTTACGACGCGGAGTACGACAATTTGTGCGGGGGAGGAGGTTCTGATGGAGGCGGTGGTGGAGAATGGGGGGAGTACGCCCCAGTACCGCTGGTTCCGCAACGGGATGGACCAGGGCCTCAACGCGTCCGAGTGGCGAACGATGGATTTGCGGGATGGGGATGTGGTGCAGTGCGAATTGCGCGCTGCGGTGGCCTGCCCTCTGGTGGACTCGGTTCGGTCGGAGCCATTGGCCTTTGTGGTGCGTGAGCTCCAGGAAGCGAGCATTGGTATTGCGGCCGTGGAGCAGACGCTCTGCGGCTGTACCAGCGTTCCGATTTGCCCCTGGGGCCCCTAAGGGGTCAGGCGGTACTGGAATCCTCGGATCGCTGTTTGTTGGAAAACCCCGTGCGTTCCGAACCGGTGGAGCTGGAGGTGGTCAACCCGGAGGCTTGCTGGACGACGGGGACCTGGGATGGGGGGGCAGTACCCCGGGCTTACGTCTATCCCAATCCCGCCCCGGATGGTCGCATCCAACTCGTGCTGGAACACCACACGGAGCCCTTATCCATTCGGATTTATGACCAGCAGGGCCGCTTGATTGACCAGTGCTTGGACTGGCGGCCGAGTGGGACTAAATTTGATAACATTGACTTTACTATTGCGGTAAGGGGGCTGGTTTGGATCCAGCTCGGTGGTGCTAGTGGGGTGGAAGTTGTACCGGTCTTGTTGCCCTAGCGGGCGTGGTTAAGATGAGCAATATTCCCAATATGGTTCCGTTTTTGTCGTCACAAATACCCGATTTTTGATTTAAAAAGCGGGAAATAAATCGACAATTTTACATTTGTGACGATACAAAACACACGTGTCCTCACTTTCCGCAAAGTAATTCCTACCTCCTCAACTATTCGTTTCCATTACTCCATCACCAGCCTGGATGACTGATTTATTCTCGCTTTGTCATGAATGAAGCAGGTTTTTGGGATTTGGTATAAATCGTTGTACAACAGGGATTTATGTATGGTTTTTGACAAAAGGTACGCTTGAGAAATGCTTGATAAAATAAAATTTAATATAAATTATTTTTAGGCATAATGATTGCACTGGACACTCATGTACTTAGACGGATAGAAAAATAACACGTATTTGAGTGACCGGAGCTTGGTTTATGAACCCCAATTATCAATGGCTAAACCAGCGGGAGTCAGTCGAAAGGAATGAGCTGAATTAGAAAACTGTGATTGGTTAGATTTATGCTTAAGAAAACGATAACTGCTTTTATTGTACTCCTCGCTGCTTTCTGCTTTCCCAATAAGGCACTGGCCCAGTCGGGTTTGTGTGATCCTTGTACTCCATTCTACGAAGTAGATTTGTCCAATGATCCCGCCGGGTCTTACTTGTCCCCGACGGATTCCCGTTGTGGCCGTTGCTGTGGTGCGCCGTTGAGCTTGCCCCCCAGTCGCTGCATTGAGTTCGAGGTGACGCTGTCGCCCGGTGCCATTGGTTTTAGCTTCGACATCTTCTCCGGCGTGACGCCTTCGGGTTCGTTGCTCTACGAGGTAGATTGTGCGGATCCCACCGATGCGGGCGATCCCGTCTGCGTGGACGGAACGGGACCTTTTACCATCACCTTCTGTAAGCCGGGTAATTTCCCCAATACCTACATCATCAACTCCATTCCGGGGGCAATCGAAGGAGTGGGGACCACCGTTAAAGAAAATTGTACCGATACTATCAGCGTTAGTGGCATCACCGAAAGCACCGCCGTTTGGCGCGACATCAGCTCGGGCACGGGGGCTTATGATGCCTACCTGAATTGTACGACGGGCTGCGA
>ERZ1740065.704-NODE-704-length-18515-cov-12.968852_pt1 | contig 18515 bp, 20 predicted proteins | sample MGYA00581738_ERZ1740065 | MGnify/ENA primary metagenome ERZ1740065 (study PRJEB43018, sample SAMN04849749) | marine metagenome | isolation source: floating plastic debris | place: Pacific Ocean | collected 2008-09-01 | study: EMG produced TPA metagenomics...
TGTCATGGCTTGATGTCATGGCTTGATGTCATGGCTTGATGTCATGACTTGATGTCATGACTTGATTGTACTGTCATGTCAATAGAAAAGATCAAGCAGACTGTGAAAATTGACGCCTCGTCAGTTGAGATTGAGGAGAGAGGAGTGAAGCTCAGGCTCACAGTAGTAGACACTCCTGGATTCGGCGATGCCATCAACACTGATGATTGGTAAGCTATCATCCTATCACCCCATTCAGTTTTGTATAATTCAGTGCTAACAGACGAATTCTCCCTTGCAGCTATTCCTCGATTCTACAGTACATAGACGAGCAGTTTGAGAGATATTTGAATGATGAGAGTGGTTTGAACCGAAGGAATATCACAGACAACCGAGTTCACGCCTGCTTCTATTTCATCAGCCCTGCAGGACATGGGTGAGTACGTGTGGCCATTGAACCCATAATGAATCATTGAGTTTGTATGCACACTAATTTGTGCTACTCTGTCTGTGTGTTATTTTCTCTGTCTAATTGTTGAGTGCTACCCTCTTTCCTTGAGTACTTTCATGACAGCGCCATGTGACAGTGAAGAGAAGAGGGCATGGCTGTTGGCTGGTGCTTCTTGTCTCCAGTCTCTCCGTCCCACAATGATGGCTTCCTCTGTTCTGTCTCATTTCTCTAGACTCAAGCCATTGGATATTGCGTTCATGAAAGCTGCCCATCATAAAGTTAACATAGTGCCTGTTATAGCGAAAGCTGACACCCTCACAAAAATAGAAGTTCAAAAACTGAAGCGTAAGGTACATCTCACCTTTATAATATAGACTATATCCTCGGCTCGATATAGAACTACCACCACCACCACCATCGTTTGCTTCTGCCTGTTCCCCAGCCTATGTGTGCGACTGTACACCTTTCCTTCTTCCCTGTGATATGCGCTGCCCACCAATAGGCATGGTACATAGGCAGCTGTCTCGTGTCTGTAGATTCTAGAGGAGATCCGAGCCAATGGCATCAACATATACACGCTGCCAGACTGTGATGAGGATGAAGATGAAGAGTTCAAGCAGCAGTGCGACCAGCTCAAGGTAATCGCCTCGCTTGATTGGTCACCATTTAACGGGTCACTGCCTGCTGTTAATCAAAAATTGGCCTTTCCAATTTAATGCTTCGACAACTATTTACGGATGTTTATTTATTTACCGTATTTCTGCCTTCGGATCCGTCTGCTTCATTATTTTGTTGACTTGATTTTCCTCTTCTGCAGGCTGCTATGCCATTTGCTGTTGTCGGCTCCAGTCAAATTATTGAGGTCAAAGGTCGTAAAGTCAGAGGTAGAATGTACCCCTGGGGCGTGGTGGAGGTGGAAAACCCAGATCACTGTGACTTTATCAAGCTGAGAACGATGCTGATGTGAGTAATTTTACAAGTTAAGTTTGGTTTCCATATAGCGTCGCAGTCGCAGTACAGCACTATTGCGCCACTATCGCACGATCCAGCGCAAGAATCCATCCAGTTGGAATCTTGCAAAAGCCTTGCTCTAGTACTAGGAAGATCTGCGCTGGTGCTGCGCAGTAAGTGTTTCCATATTGCAGGTTTTGCGAGGCTTGCGATGATATATGGAAACCGGGCTTTATACTATACCCTACAGTGGTAGCTATTATATATATGTGGAAAGATTGGACAGTATGCCCCATTCTATCCATGAGGCTTTAGTCATATATGTATCTGTTATATACAATCAGAGTCAGAGATGTGTTTTCCACAATCTCTGATGACATTCCCAGTCATTTTCTGTTGGGTTATCTATGTGCAAGGGATCTCCATGCTGGCAAGCCAACACAGGCCTAGGAAAGCCACATCTCATCAACTCCATCTACTGGCTGTACATAACTTGTGGTCCCTGTAGCCACTACTCCACCTCAAGTATAGGGCAATAGGAAGAGCAGTCTGCCAAGTTATGTGTAGCGACACCAGAGACCTCTGGTGTCACTACACATAACTTGGCAAACTGCTACAGTACAGAGACCTCTGGTGTCTGGGCCGATCTGTCATCCACTCAGATGGCAATCAGCGCCTTTGTCTCTTTCATTACGGATACCAGGTGTCTGCCATGTGCTATCACTGATTATACTGTATATAAGAAGCTACACTTGATTCCCTGCTAGTAACATGTGAGACGCAATGGTGTCAGTTTCAGCCATATAGCTTCACCCATCTCTGAGAAGGGAGCATGAAAATGACACATTCACATAGCTAGTTTCAGATATGCACATAATTGAAGCAATCTGATTGGTCCGTCTGCTCACTATTTCAGTACCCACATGCAGGACTTACAGGAAGTGACCCATGAGGTACACTATGAGAACTTCAGATCTGACCGCCTCACCGAGCCTGGGTAGGTGCAGCCGCTGCCGTTATGTTTGTATTACAGCTGCCTCTGTTACAGCTCTTATTCGTCACTTAGGTTATGTTGTTTGTTAAAAGTAAGAGCAGGAATTTTTTTACAGCGAGCAAGACGAGCGAGATGCGCCACGGAAAAGGTCTTATAGCCCGGGTTTCATCGTCTGGTTTTCCGTATTTCAATAGACAGTACATTAATGCTCACCTGGGAGACTCTCTCTCGTTCTTTCTGTGTAATGCTTTGGCTGTACACTTTGTCTCCCTACACACTTACAGACTTAGATTCACTGGTATCCTTCATTTTCTCACTGCGAAATCTTTCCGCAAAGCTTCTTAGATCACTTATGTTAGCGATTCACAGAAGTGCACCCTATCTGTTGCTTACCTAGATATTCGAGTCTGCACCGCCCTTGTGCGGCATTGCTCACAACTTGATCTGTTGGTTTGGGGTTGTCCCTCCTCTTCAGTCATTGATGTGTCAGCTTTTGATTGGTTTACAATGTATTGCAGCAGCGCAAAGAGAGCACAGGCACCGACTCCTGTTCCAGCAGCCGGAGTCGATGTGGACAAGGAGAAGGCTCTCGCTGAGAAGGAGGCAGAGGTAGCTCTTACTAGACAACATTGTATATCTGCTATGGTTGACCAGACATTTCAGAAGTTGTGCTCTCCTGTCTAGCTGAGGAAGATGCAGGCTATGATTGCCCAGATGCAGGCTCAGATGGCACAGCAGTCTGGCGTGACGAACGGAGGAGGATCACATGCAGTCTAAGCTGTCCATCACAGAAATCATTCAAAATTCCCTTCCACTGTAAGAAATGTTTGTTGGCAGTTGTTTTAGTTGTTGGCCAGGTGTACGTAGGGTGCTAGCCAATTTCAATATCTCCAGACTATTTTACACAGGCGATTCTCAGTTTTATACGCAATTAGTTCACGATTACCGCCTTGTTATAAACCAGTTCTTACATAACAAGTAAATTGAAGGAAGTCCTCTCCACGTTCCTTTAGTTGAGCGATTGGAGTTACCACCAGTGAGAATTCATCCGCACATATGCAAGAACTGCCATCACAAGTTCTCGTTATTCCAGTCAGACAGGCTTATCATTTAGCTGTTCCATTTTATTCATACTTGATAAATGGCATGAATAATAAAAAAACAATGTAAATGGGTATCTGCTGGGCCAGATGAGTACCTATGTGCTGGTGTGAATGATGAAGTGAGAGAGGATGGCTTTATTAGTTCAGTATTTCCTCAGTTTAGGTTGCATTACCAATGCAAATTCTAATACAAAAAATAATCATGTGTCAATGACTGGTAGCATTGAATTGCTATTAATTAATCCAGCACACAGGCTGATGGTACAGGTTATGTAACAGCCACCTCTAATGGAAACTGCTGATGATTAGGGTGGGAGTGAGGGTAGCTACTTCTCCATGAGTATGTATTAATACCACGCGGTACCAATGCTCCGTACTGGTTCAGGATGTGCGTATTTTTATTGTCTCAAGTCGCGGTAAAAGATGCCGGAAATCTGGCCTGAAGGCTGGGTCTATATTCCAGCACTCGCCCATTATCTTGAACACTTCTTGAGGACATCCCTCTGGCAGTTCCATTCTGTAACCACTCTCCACCATAGACGTAACATCGGTCTGGGGCTATAAAAATCACAAATGGATTAGCTACAGCACACTTGATGGGAGTAGGGCTGTTGATGAGCACTCGAGATAAGACGGGATTGGGGCGACTTACAATCCGAGGGTAAGGGTTGCGGCCATATGAATAGATTTCCCACAGCAAAACGCCGAAACTCCAGACATCAGATTTGTTTGTGAATTTCTGAAACAGCCCAACACATTATTGCAAGACAATGGTAGGGAGATGAAGACAAGGATATTTTCAGCTACATTTGTTCGAAGTGCCTCAGGGGCGGTCCATTTGATAGGGAATTTGCCTCCGTCGTGGTGCATGTCCATGTGACGAGCCAGGCCAAAATCTGACACCTTGGCCGTGCCATCATCGTGGATAAGTATGTTCCTGGCTGCCAGGTCTCTGTGCACCAGTTTCTTGCCCTCAATATACGACATTCCTCGGCAAACGTCACTGAATGGAAAGACAAGGAAGTTTTTTAGCAGCAACTTCCTGATGAAAGTATATCAGCTCAGTGTTAGACTAGTACAGAGACTGACCAGGCTATGTTAATAAGCTCTCTCTTGATGATAACAGCCCTGCCGCGAGACCGAAGATAGTCGACCAAGTTCCCTTTACTCAGGAACTCCGTGACTATGTGTATGTTGTCCTTATCGTTCATGACACCAAGTAAATGGACTAGGTTCGGATGCTGTAGTTCGCTACAATTCACATCACTCAATGGGAAGTGCTGATACAAAGGCAAATAGTTCATGCCAAACCTACGTCATTAGCTGCGCTTCCTTGAGGAATGTTTGGGCTGCTCTACTGGCCTCTTTTAAAGTCTTCACTGCCACTGGAGTACCACGGTAGCTGCCTTTCCACACCTCTGTTACACATAAACAGTGTCATGTATACTGCAGCGCATCAGCTCATACTGAAACGCACTGATACGGGCACAGACAGGCACTGATACGGGCACAGACAGGCACTGATACGGGCACAGATACGGGCACAGACGGCAGGAAATACCTCCAAATTCTCCATTTCCTATTATATCTTCAAATTTGAGGTCTTTCTTTTGTAAGACCCATCCAGACTCCTCAAACTGCTTCCAATCGACGGCTCCGTCAAACCCACCGTCTTTCTTCTGGAGGGGTGTTTCCAGCTTACAGCAGAGTCCGTCAGCGTCCCTCAGATAGTGCTGCAACAGAACACATTGGACTTCGCACTGCCATCTGTTGACAGCAGCTGTAGACAGTTGGAGAGAGAACACCAACCTCAACTAGGGGAATTAGATTCTCAAAGTAAGTTTCGCTATCCAATGTTAGCTTGTTGTTCTCGTACAGGATATGGTAGTGCTCGACTTTTAGCTCGTCGGAGACCACACAGAGTGTGTAATCGCCGGGGAAATTGTTGCTCTCCCTCACGAGGAAGAGGCCGGCAGTGCGAGGTTGCAGCAAATCCTCAGCTTCCTCTCGCTTGATCTTGCCGTGGAACCATCTGGAGTCACAGAGTGTCTGCTTATGACTGATAAAACATCCGGCAAAAAGCAAAATAACAAAATAGATGAGCTGTTCTAGTCAGCATCAGCACACACAAGCTCTGAGCAGTTCACAGGGAAGTACCTGGACAGATACCAACGCCCATCTGATGGAAAACTTATATGGAAAACCTAACTGACATCAATGATGACTCACGGCATAGCATTTAACTTCACTTCTGAGCGCTCTTTCACATAGTTGGCAGGTATCATTCCTTCTCGTCCATCTACTTTTTTGGCTTTATACCAGTTTGGATCCTAAATGACACACATATCCATACAGCACTTGTTGAGAACTCAGCAGTAACTAAATACAAGGAACGCCTGAAATAATATGAGGGTATCAATCGTGGAATGTCTTCATACTTATTCGCCCTTGAACATAGCATCCCACTTCATGGCACACACAAATGTTGCACCAGAGGATTACATGGTGAAGGAGGTTACAGCAAAAACAAGAAACATGCTTTCTTACTTTAGTTGGTTTCACTATGGTTAGGATATCTCGCCGTCTAAAGGGGAGGTCTTCAGCTGAGTTAGCATCAAAATTGTACAAAGCTATGACCTCTGTACCATGCTGCCACTGCGTAGACTACAAGATAAATTGAGTTTGCGTGTAATGTCCTTCATTTAAGTGCAAATGGATATACTAATACATAAACTACTATAACCTACCATTTTAGCGATTAATTCCAACCCTATACTCAAAAAGTAGTAATTATCTAGAAGGCTGATATTCAGCGAGCATGTAAGTCTCCTTCAAATAGACATAAGTAGATCTTGGTAGACGACCTACAAGAGAAAGTATGAGTTAAATGCAAGTTTCATTGGCAACCAACTGCTATGCCGTAGATGGACATACATATACCAATAGAAATAACTATGATTATGTAGACAAACATGATTCCAACGTAAAAACAGACATTTGCCCAAAAAATCAGATACTTTCGACGCACAGGCAACATTATTGTAGGAAGTAAGAAAAAAATATCATATACATACATCCTCACAATATAAAAAATGCAGTAACTGTTTCCAGGCGAGCATTCGACGCCACTTAACGGTGTGAGTAGATATAGAATGGCTGTAGTTCAAGGTTTCAACTATTACTCGAGATGAGTGATTAAACTAGCTAGATCAGGATTTTTAGATATGAATCAATTCGCAGGGCAACAGACTACACACAAATAAAACTTAAAGATTCTAGCAACATACGTACAACAGTTAAATACTCGACTCACCATTAGTAGTTACAGGGAGATTTTTAACACTTATCACACGCTAAAGCAACGCACCGACAGCGGTTTATCGCACCAATTCAGGAAGTAGCAAAACCGCCAATAATATTCCCAGAATGCACCAGATAATAAACGGAAATGATAGAATCACTGTTTTTACGCCACACAAGTTACCATTGATATCCCATGTATACATCTGACTCTAACATCGGAACATTATTTCCAATCTATAAGCAGCTCATGGTGAGTTACGCATGCTCAATGTTGAGTTTTAGTCACGATCACTTCTTCTGCTCACTTGCTCCGAGCTCGCTGTCTCTGTTGCTGTCGAGTACGCCATATAATCCTTATTATCACAGAGACATTCCCCTGCTCTGCTTGGTAAAACCAGTTTTGCATACTACTCTGGTTTCCTAGTATGTTGGTTTTGTATGTACGCCTATTTTCAGGACTGACAAAATCCGCCTCATCAAGATTATGTGCTTCGAAACCAAGTGTCAGAACTGTGGAAAGCAAACTTGGGCTGGTGAGTTCAGCTTTTATAGGGTCTTACTTAGGCCACCATACTCTCTTCATGTTCTCGTTCCTGTTTCGTATTGGCAGCTGTGTTGCCAAAAGGGCCATCTAACGGTGTTTTCCTTTTCACAAAGGTGGTTCAGCTCACTGTCTGGTCTATAGTAGGCACTAGTCTAATTCAGTTTATAATCTCAGGTTGTGGGAGGCACGCTAAAGCTGTGATGGAGAAAGTTCCTGTGGATAAAAGATGCGAATGCAAACCTATACCGTGAAATACAGTAGCCGGGATGCCATTTAGGCTTGTGGGCCGTTACTATACTTAGACAATGTGAAAAACTTGTTCTATGACCTTCTACATAAATCTTCATTAATTTCCATTGACCGTGTATCAGTGCTTCCTAATCAACTAATGTGTAGCTATTACTGTATGAGATGCCTTTGTATTTTCCTGAGTGTCCGTCCACAAAATATGGAAATGAAATACATATTTCATATACAGAAATATATCGATTACTTCTATTCCTAATCCCATCACCTAAAAAAGTGCTTAGGTAAAGATGTCGGTCACACAAGAACTCTGGTGAAACCTAAAACAGCATGAATGTATACCTGCATATCTAATATCCTATTGGTTATGTGAAGTCTGTTGGACCAGAGACCTTAAGGTAAGGTCTCTGGTTGGACTATACAGAAGTGACACGTTTTAGACCTCTCCACCAGTCCTTTACTAGTAACTACAAAGCACAAGTATCAACGTACAAAACCACACAGCAGTTGCTGTAAGCAGTCTTCTCCCTAACGACACTATGGTCTATAGTTTCTGCAGAAATACTGTATTTTCTCACTGAAGTATGCTAGTGAAACCTGGCCCACAGATCCTCGGATAAATGAAACCTTGTCATCAGCAATCAATCATCGCCTGGCTTTACACCGTCGGTTTTATCTCCCTAACTGATATATAGATTTGTACTGCAGTAGCATAGGCTCAGTGTTGGTATCAGTATTTGCTACAGAACGCGATGATTTGAAACTGTCAATACTGAAGCTATAAAATATTTGATTTTACCTATGGCACACTTTCTCAGCCTAATTAAAAGATCAATGGAAGAAAGGGGTAATGTTCGAGATCCCTCTATGAGCCCTCCAATCATAGAATGACACAGGCACGAGACGTAGGCCCATCTCCAGCTATCTCTGCCTGAGTCTTTATTGGGGCGCCACCTCCTCTCGCTCGCTTGCTGCAATTAAACTTTGATGTGAGGCTCCATTCTGGCAGTGCGTTACTCATGTCCAATGATGGAATGAACTCGTGGTATCCTTGTTGACTTACCTCTCTTTATTATTATCATTGTTGATGTCATTGTCACTAGAATCTGTCTCCATCAAATCATTATTTGATGTAAATTTCACATGCCTCGGTGGAAGTCTGGGCGGAGCTAGCTGTGCCGGAATGCTTGTCTCAGCTGACTTGATTGTAGCATACATTGGCTCTTCAGCAGCATCTACTATTGTACCAGACGTGTGGTCACTTACGCAGCTTACTGACCAATCAGAATAGAGGGAAGTGACAAGAACTGACCTTGACCCTTGTTAGCCTTGTAGCCGTCAGGTTTCTGGTACGTCTCATGAAGTGAGTGCTCTCTTCCACTCTCTATGGATTATTGATCGTGTCAGAGTCAGTGAATGGTACCTTCCATAGTAACAGTATCACTACTAACCTGGCGCTGGTGAACTGAGTAGATCATTACTGTTATCAGTGTCATCGTCTCCGTTCTTCTCTGGCTCGTAGTCACTCGTGTCTATTGTAACAACGATATCATTGCAGACCTGATGAATCTCTCAAACCAGCCAGCATTTATGATCTAACATACCCAGCTTGTCTGTATTGCTCATCTCACTCAGCTGGTGCAGATACATCAGGCGCATCTCACTCTCGTCGTCCTCAATTGTTGCAGTTGGTTTCATCCCCTTGACACCTCTGTCACCATCATTCTCTACCGGGTCACTTTCCAATAGTGTCGTGTGCTCCAGACTGTGCTTATTCGAACTGGAGTCCATTTTAGAATTGTGTTTGGTAAGTCTCCTGCAGCCATATATGGCAATACAGATTAGCCAGTGAGTGGGCTTCCATCACGAATCCACTGTACAATGACACAAACCTGGCGAGCGGGCGTTTACCCTTGGCTGACTGTACTCTAGTCTGGCTGTCAGCCAGTGAGAGACTGTGTTTATCAACAGTGTCAAGGCCATCCGCACTCTCTGTCACTGACTTCTCTGCCATTCTATGACTCGGCCGCTTGTCTGATGTGAAACTACGTGGGAATTGTAGCGCGTACAGTTACTGGTGGGTTGTTGTCTATACCCAATAACTACTCTATTTAGCGTACCCATTTATTTTCTCTTCCAGATTGTGGTCATCTGGTTCCACAGAAAAGAGACTTCCATCATCCGACTCCTCCTCAAAATCGTAACAGTCAACACTAGAAATCAAAACCATAATATGCGTAGGTCTTGGTACAATCATTGATGCAAGCATGATGTTGTTATTGTTGTTGTTTCTTGCATTGTCACTGCTTTCACCCGCACTGGTTATAGATATAATTAGCCACAATTTGTTCTATAGTCATTTCTCCCACCTCAATATAATCACAATGATTAGGATTTCCTAATACACGCATACTAGTATATTTTTGACTCAGTATGGCCCACTATCTTCCCACACCTTCTGGCTGAGTGGCTGAGCGGCTGTGCGGCTGTGCGGCTGAGCGGCTGAGCGGCTGAGCGGCTGAGCAGCTGAGTGGCTAATATAGAAAGTGAGTATAGAAACTAGAATTGATAACTTCCACTTGGAATTAGAAACTCTGCAGAACTCGAGTTTCTCAATACGCAGCCTAGTGGTATTGGGAACGTGACAATGGCACAAACAAGCCGATATTTGGTTCACTGTTTTTAGGATCATACTGCATTGACAGATTGCAGTGAATTCAGCCAGTAGGAGTAGGTTGGAAATGTATAGTATAATGTGCCATTTTGTTTTTCCACAGATAGGTAGAGCTCCAGTTGCAGTCATGATACCAGATCCTCACTCTCCCCCCTCCCTCTCTGATTTCTGTTGACTCTAGCGTACCTCTGGGTGACACTGTCTGAGGATGAGTCGGAGAAATCCTGACTGTCCTTGTCTAGTGCGTCCGTGTCGATTATTTTGCTCCTGCGGTGTGTGATCGAGCGGCTCATTGGTCGCACAGTGACCTCATTCTTGGAGTCCACTCTGTCTGCAAACGGACTCGAGCGCGCTGCTGAGACACTCGGCTCGCTACACAATACAGATACACATACACATACAGACATGGATACAGTGAATTGTAACAAAGATCACCTGCAATCAACGATAAAGCTATTGCATCACTAAATGTGTAGAGTCAACTACTAGACAGTTTTATTTCCTACGGCACCTTTAGGCAGGTGTAGAATCAATCCACCAAGAGTTGAATCTCAGCTATTACGATTACTAGTGCTGCATTTTAACATTGTTCAGAAGATGAATTTTATGCGGCAAGATTATCTTGCGGCTATGCTGAGGATAAATTTCAATGCTGAGCTGAGAATGATATGCTACAAAGATCTGTGAACAAGTATGATAGCATATTTATCTAAGCAAACTCAACACCAGAGCAGCTGAGTACCACTAATGACCCACCCAAGGCATCACAGTGATGTCAACGTCAGCTGCTGCAGCCGGTAGCAATGATACTGCTGTGAATTCTATAACTCAGAAACTAGTTTGTAGTGGCAAGATTAAAATAAGATTAATTATTTTGAAGAAATGCAGCACTATCTATTACTGCTACTATCCCACACACCAAGAAGTAATTTTGTGGCAGCCTGTAATTTCTTTTGAATCAAAAAAAATTTGGCAGCTTCTGAAACTCTATTCTTGACTCATCATGTGGGGCGGTCATAGTCACTGGTCATAGTGGAGCAATGTACTAGTGTATGATGTCACTTACGGAGGTTCGTCTAGCGATACAGCCAGGCCATTGATATGTAGATGTGTATCGCTGTGAACGGATGATGCATCAACCCGCCGCTGTCCCACTCTCTCCACAAACACACTAGCAGACAAAATGCATAATCTTCCACAACAGGCTCCTAATGGTGGCAGAGTTCAATTAATTAACTGCTCTTACATCTGATCCGCCGGGTTTGCGTTGTCATGCAGGGTGTTGTATGCTCCGAGTCCATGGTATACGAATGACTGTTTCTTGTGTATCGGATGCTTTTTCTTGTCTGACCGGCGTCTAAGGATATCCAAGCAGACATGTTGTAATGTTAGTGAGTGAAGGCCATTGCTCCACTGAACTGACATAAGACATGACGCCAAGCAAAATACACTCCACACCATGACGAAGGAATGCTTACGAAAAGTCTATCATAGCCAGACTTCTTACCATGAGAAAATGGGAAAGAAGATGTTTACACTGGATACGGATGGTGGAGGACAGACAAAGTTATCTGTGACAATCTTTCAGGATTTCAGCACAGATCAGAGATAGTTGAGAAATACCGTCTCCCTCTAATTTTACTCTTTCATCATCGACAATTGAAAAGTTCGACACAGAACTAGATGGATTCTTGGCTGGTGGTTGGACAAACTGCTTTGAATGATTGTCACAGAACGAGCTATGCAGTAAATAACGCAGTAACAAAATCATAAACATATAGGACCATATTTACCTTGAATCATAACTAGACACACTACTGTAACGAGCAGCATTAGAAAACATTTACAACAAGGCATGGAACAACGTCGGTGAACTCATTATCGACATACCTGAGGGATCTCTTCCTCCTGCGTTGTGGACGTGACACTTCTGGCTCTGGTACCAACAACCTGTCATTGGGTAATGAGCTCCTTCTGGCCAGACTGCTGATAGAATGTGGCTCCTACAACCAACGCAGCAGGTAAGTAGGTAAACATCGGCAGCTTGTAAGAATAGGTCTATAGCTGCAGCCCTACCACAGTCTGGGCAGGTACACTCTCTGGTGGTGACGGAAGATCTCTAGTAAACTCATCGTCTACACCTGGGTTCTCTGCATGAGAAAGGGGGCGGTTGCCAAGAGTTGTATGCTGATTCAGCAGCATACCATGAGTACCACCCAGCAAAACTGCAGAATATAAACAACTATATAGTGGTAGTGATAGTGAGCTGACTCCATGGCCGTGTATATAGCTTCAGTTCCCAAAATAAATACCTGGACTGAGAGCGGGATGTTGGCTCAATGATACCATACACCTCAGAACATATGATAGCTTGCTGACTAGCCTCTCCTGCTCCGAGGAACGTACGTCTGTGGCAGCACATAAGCCAATGGCCTGTTTGTAAAACGCTGCAGCCTTCTCCAGATTGCCTTTCTGGACTGAGATCCCAGCGAGTCCTTCAAACGCCTGCCATTCATCTCTTGTAGAACCTGAGCAAACAGCTCAGCATGCACATCAGCTGAGTTTTGCAAGTTGGAAGACAGTATACACGGTGAATACAGACCTGCATCTTTGGCGGCGAGAAGGGCGTGTAAATAAGACTCCTCGCACTTCTCAAACATCTTCAGTTTAGCATAGCTGTAAGCTATAGTCAGAAAACAGTGGCACTGGCTGCTTCTTATCCTGTCTTTTCCTGAAGAATGGCAGATGGATATAACACAATCTAATAGCAATAAGTAGCAGTGTATAGTATGGAGTGCCAACTAGCCATAGGTTTGAAGAGCAGCTCTGATGTTTTTCACGGCATCACCATGTCTTCCGAGGTTGTTACAGACTGCCCCAATATTCTGCTGAAGAGCAGCATACTTGATTTGAGGAAACTCATCATCATAAGCAAGCGCCATCTGGAGAGCGTGGGTGAAGCTTGTGTAGGCCTCAGAGAACTTCTGGCATTGCACGAATATCAATCCAATCTCATTGTAAAGGTTTACTGAAACATGAAATATATATAGTGCATAGCCATTGAAATGAGGTCAACCATCATTAGACTTCATTCAAACTCACAAGCAAAGTCATCTTGCTTCATTCCTTTGCAGATGTCAAGGCTTTCTTGACATATCTGTGTAGCTTGCTGGACAGAGTCAGACGCCACTAGACATTTAGCCTTCTTACAGAGTACCAATGCAAGCATTGGAAGCTTTTCATTTTTCGAGTACTGCTCTATTGCTAAATCGAAACTGCTTATAGCACGAGCATACTTCGAAAGCTGCATATGTGCCAATCCAGCTCGCAATGCCTCCCTGGCGATTACATCAGGAGATGATTGATCAGAATTCAAAAGACCCACCGCCATGGCATACTCTTTGGCTGATTCAGATTTCCCACCGAACTTTTGCTGAATTATACCAAGCATGGAATGAATGAACCCAGTAGTCATAGGGTCTTCATCGCAATCAAGAGCGTCTGATAGGTATGATTTAGCTGAATCCAGGCTATCCATAGCAGAAAGCACTACGGCTATATTTACCAGCGCTTTCTGTTGTGACTTTTGATCTCCTTTCACGAGTGCTTTATGGTGGGCAAACTTGAAAGCGAGCAATGCTTTTTGATAGTTACTACGTTGGAAATTCTCTATACCAACGTTGATGAACCTCCCGTACGTATCCATGGTGTGTCAATCTAGAGCGCCTAAATGTGAACAGTTCAATCAGCTAGTTATTCATAGTCATAAATGCATGTATGCTACTCTTCCTCGCGTGAAAAAATGAAGTTATCCCACTAGTTTCAAGCCGTCATAAGAACTTCGACTGAATCCTGATGAAAGCGGCCATGTTGAATTTGTGGAATTATTCCCATGGTGACAAATATACTAGATGAGATAAAACACAAGAAAACTGCAAGTTTTGATTTATTCTCTCAAATTAATATGTTTAAGGATGGTAATCTACACTATAGAAATATTTCTCTAATCATGGGGCCAATGTACTTGTCTAGATATTGTATGGTAACATTAGTGACCTATTCGCCCATAGTCTAATATGTTAGTATATTTCTACCTATGCGTTGCGCTCATATACAGCTTCTGACATCGATTGTAGCTCTAGGTCTATGGGGTTTTCTAAAAGTGGTTGGTTGCGTCGACGAAACTGTGATCGTAGTCATCAGTCAACAGTGACTCACACAGTGAACTTGTACTCATCACGATCAGTCGTCGTCCAGTGAATTTTAAGAGAGCTATTTTACTTCAGGTAATGATAAGCCTACACTTCCTGCTTCATTTAATCCAGACTTCATTGTTATTTTATCCCCATTTCTATTTTATCATAGTGCTCAGGGCAACTTTCTAACAGCTGATCGATTTGGTCTACTGCAACCATGAAACTCTTCGCCACTGAAGTGCTTTACAGAGATCCAACTACTTCGAAGGTTAATCCACTGTATGGAGCCTATGATCTAAGTACGTTCGGATTCTTTCAACGTTCAAGGTATGTGCCATATTCTTTGTTGCCTGCTGCTGCTGAGACTGGTAATTGAGAGAGCATGCTATTTTTGTTTCAGTGTTAAAGAATTTATGAATTTCACTTGTAAAATTATTGCGGAACGCACCACCACAGGCTCCAGAGCATCTGTGAAAGAACAAGGTGGGCCTTTAGACATTTTTAATCATCTTGCTTCTTTTGATAAATCACATCACATGAGTTATCATCACAGCCAATGATTTGTTTCTATAGAGTATATGTGCCACGTACATGTGAGGGCAGACGGGTTATCTTGCGTTGTAATAGCTGATCATGAGTATCCACAGCGAGTCGCACACACTTTCATCAACAAGGTCAGTATCTGTCAGCTTTGCTGTAGTACGACATGTATTTCATACATAGACCTACTAGTAAATACACTGTAAAAGTGATAATTACAGAGTTAAGTACATGGAGAGCAGTGGTATCAGGTAATTTGCTATACATTTATCCACCATAATCTCAGCATCAAGATGTCTTTCCACGTTCGCTATAGTTCCTAGTTAACATTATTCTTTTTGCTGCAAAGCTAGTGAGGTTGCGAAATCTGTATCTGAACTTCCGCAGCAGTTCCCATTGAAATAAAAATCTGGCCATGATTTCAACTTATCTATACTTCAGATGTAGGCATGCTACTCGCCAATTGACATGGCATTTCATTGCAGGTGCTTGATGAGTTTAGTGAGATACATCAGCCTGCGGCCTGGAAGAACACGTCCGACAGGTCTGTTGCGCTACAATAGTACGGTGTGTCATGCAGTTATCATAGAAATTCTTAGATATGATGTTTGTTTAATATTTGCAGGAGTTTAGTATTTCAAAATGGTGAAACACTGCTCGCCAAATATCAGGTAAGTCTAATCCAATCCTCATGCCACTGCCTGTCCGGTCAACTCCTCAAGAATGATTCAAAATGACGTGTTTAACACTTGCATGACTGCCATCATATGATTTTAGAATCCAAAGGAGGCTGATGCGCTGTCGAGAGTGCAAGCAGATGTTGACGAGACCAAAGTGATAATGGTAACTGCCTCACATCCCTCATCACATAGTTTATTTCCCTACATATCCTGTCATACATCATCTTGTGTAAAGCCTCGGCTACACTATCGTAGATATCTGCTATTTGCAAATTGCGAATCAGTTTCGCACGATTGAACCAGAGGCCACACTATCGCACGTATAGGCGATAATAGTTGACCAAAAATTAAGACTTGTCTCCCTTGTTTGAAGCAAATATCATTTAATAGAAAGAGATCTAATCTATGTCCTCCTGAAATCATTCTGAACGTTGTCACTAAGGTCTCAAAGAGTTTTCATAAATTAATTGACAAGATAAATTGTTCGAATGCATTCTAGAGACATCTATGCTCAGGTGACACCATACAATCAACAGTTTGTAGGCGCTTGTATATAACCATATAGTGACCATTAGCTATTGAGTCACGTGACATGATTACCTGTCACTAATCGACCAATCACGGCTATACCGCATATTTATTCTCATGTCAAAGTTCAACATGTTATGTGATGTGCGATGGCCCAATTTCACAGATATTTGCATTTTGCAATGGCAAAAAATCATAGATTTCGACGAATTCGCAGATATCTGCGGCAGTGTAGGCTACACTATCGCAATTATCTGCGAATTCGTAGAAATCTACTTGGAACTTATGTCACACATCTACCATTTATACACAAGTGGAAATGTGGTCATTATAGTTCAGGAACGAAGCTCTTATTGGCTTATCGATGATGACATAATCTCACACCCATCCATACAACAGCAATCATTGTGGCTCTGAAACTACTTGTTTAGGCTAATCTAGTCGGCTCTGTATTTGAGTTGCAGTTTTCAACTTCCATCACAAAAATCCTGTCATCATTCTACCATCACAGCCAACCCCATTGCAATGTTCATAATAGCATTTCATAGTGTCTGCCGAGATTGATTGTTGTTTATTTATTATTGATTGTAAATATCACCACCTTTGTGTTGATCTATCCTCTTCACATTGACTTGACACTGGTTTCATGTCTACAGCACCAAACTATAGAAGCAATGCTGAACAGAGGGGAGAAGTTGGATGACCTTGTATCTAAGTCAGATGTCCTCAGTAGCCAATCAAAAGCGTTCTACACCACGGTCAGCCTAATATTGATTCTGATTGGTCACCCAATCACTGTTAACTAACACAGTAGTTTTCCACTGTTGCAGGCAAAGAAAGCGAATTCCTGTTCCTGTGTGATCCTCTAAGACGCTGATTGCTCGTCCTGTTACCTGTCATCCATGGTAAGTTTCACCTGCTTTTTTACTGCACTCGGTATATCAGGCGATATTCTAACTCAATATTTTCTGTAAGTTAAGTTACGCATTGCTTCCTTGTCCTGCTAATTGTGTACAGCAGTACTGCAGTTCCGCGATGTCATTTTTCTACCGTTTTGACTTGACGTCTGACTTAGCCAAACACTGCTGACTGATGTGCTGCTGTGGCTCTACTCCCGCCGACTTCCCTTAGTATGAAGAAACCTGTGTATCCGAGTTCTCCAGGCTTCCGTGTAGCATCGAGCATCACCCAAGAATGTTTTTAACGCAGCTATATGTACATATAGATTTATACAACTGTATGTACACTGATTTCTGGCACATCTACGCTTCAACACTGTAAAACTTAGTGTTTAGCCCTCTGATTGATTGCTGCGTAAATATGTCATGAACAAGGCAGGCTATTGCCATAGGTTTGACTGTATAGCAGCAGCAGCATGTACCGCCAGCTGTAAGATTTGTCATCACCTCCCTCTCTATTTCCAGAATACATCCAGCTCCTCATTTAGAGAAGCGTGGAGGATCTGCATCGCCTGCTATAGATTTCTATATAACATCTAAATCGTCTTGACTATTGTATGACATTAACATGTAGATTGTCACAGTGTCACGACCCGTATTCACGCCCCATTGTGCTTCCCTATGATATGTATCACATGACTTGTACACAGAGGTATTGCATAGACGGAAGTTGCGTGAAGTTATTGTACGTAACTGCTATTGTCAACCACCACAGAATGTGGCTATTAAATCAGATGAAAGTTTTTATGTCATGTCAAAGATCGATCTAATTTTTATTGTTATCTTCAATAATACAGTAAATCGTTAAAAAAATCTTAACTATCAGCTATCTTCGCCTCCTGTCATTATGTCGGGAACGTTGGATTTGTGAAGGGTGAGGAACGATTGTACAGAGTTGACTGCTGACGTGAAGCTGCCACTGAGTGAAGTGGCAGACTTTTGGCCCATGTCATCCCAAACCGCGTGTAGCTGAAACACAAACATTGTACTTTGACTGCGAACCTCCCTATCAGGACAGTGATAGCGCGGCCGTACCCACCGGGTTTGCCGCTATCGGTCTCCAGTTTTGTGTCTTAGATTTTATGTTAGTTATGGACTGCCTCCTCCCATCACATGCTGGTACAGCTGAGGCCTGATGGATTGCGTCACTCTGCCAACTCCTCATATGGTCATCAACTAGTGGGCTCTTGTTTGTGACATCATCTGTCTTGGCATTGGCTGTAGATCGCTTGTTCTTTGTAACGTGCTGAGTTTCTAAAATATAAGTCCAAAATGATGTACAAACCCTCATTCACCTTCAGCATCCTCCGGGGGGGGGGGGGGCGGGGGGGACGGGGAGGGGGGGGGGGGGGGGGGGGGGGGGGGGG
>ERZ1740065.705-NODE-705-length-18509-cov-4.491221_pt1 | contig 18509 bp, 9 predicted proteins | sample MGYA00581738_ERZ1740065 | MGnify/ENA primary metagenome ERZ1740065 (study PRJEB43018, sample SAMN04849749) | marine metagenome | isolation source: floating plastic debris | place: Pacific Ocean | collected 2008-09-01 | study: EMG produced TPA metagenomics assembly...
GTACCCAGGTCAGGTTGGCCCCGTCGTCGTAGCCGTAGTTTCGTGGGTAGGCTCTCAAAGCCGCCGTGGTCTCTCTGGGGTCCTGCTCCATACCTCCGGCACTGTTCATCCGGTATCTGCCGTCGTAGTCGTAGCTGCCCCGGGCGCTGTACTGCTGGGTACCCGTAAGGGGCGATTGGCTCGAAGCCGGTCCCTGGTAATTGCCCGCCAGCTGGGTGATGTTGCCCACGGGGTCAAAGGTGTACACCAGGTCCTGGCGCGTGCTGTCGTCCACCTGCGAGCTGGGAATCAATTCGTTTTCGTCGGTCCAGCTAAAGTCGGCATCGGTGGTGGAGAACAACTGTACGTTGCGGTAATTTTTGGGGTCGTAGATGCTAAAGGTCTGGAAGACGAGCTGGCTGGTGGAGCTGTTGTACTGCGACTGGGTCCGCTGTCCCTTGGCATTGTAAACGAGTTGCTTGACGTAGGGAATGCCGTTGAGCAACCGCTGGGCCAGGGGACCGGACTCGTGGTAAAAATAGCGGTGGATTTGTTGAGCGGTATCCACCCGCTGCGTCAGCCGTCCCAGCGCGTCGTAATCCAGTTGATTGCTGTAGTAGGTGCTTTGTAGCTGGCTGGTATCGTAGGGCAGCTTGCTCACCGTGACGGACAGCTCGGGAATCTCGATCAGCGGCAGCAAGGGAGTGGTGGTGGTCGCTTCTACTCGGTAGGCCTTGGTCAGCTGCGTCACGCCACCCACGAGTTTGCCCTGGATGGTGTAGCCATCCCTCAAGTACTGCCACTGCGCTTGGTCAAAGTGCTGGTACGGTTTGCCGCGGAGGTTGTAATCTTCGGGATTGTCGACGCTTTCCCCGTAGAGCATCCGCTCGGTCGTAACGGGCCCCTCCGTCACCGAAGTGCTGCCCGCTTTTTGATAGGCCACCAGGTGAGCCGTCGGTCGGTGTAGGGCATCGAACTGGTAGGTGTGTACGTAACCCTTCTCATCGCGACTCCACAGCGGCCGACCGATAACGTCCACCAGCTTCCACTCCTGTCCGGCATCACAACTCTGACTGCTGATCTTCCCTCCCATCGTCGCGGGGTAGGTATAGGTCATGTTCACCAGCGACTCTGCGGCGAGACGGGGGTCGGCCAGGGTCAGTACGCGGCCGTAGCTATCGTAGGTACGGAAGCTATGCAGGGTCCGCGCCGCCGCCCACTGTTGGATCATCAGGGTGACGATTTGCTTGTTGAGCGATTGGTATTCCTGATCGAGTCCCGTGAGGCTGGGGTAGGCCAGCTTAGTAGTCACCATCCCCTCGCTATCCAGGATGCCCGCTGCTACCAAGGCCTTCCAGAGGGCTTGGCTCTCCGCGGTGGTATAGCCCAGTGGGGTAAAAGCACTCTCGCTGACCGCTTTGCCCGCGAGCTTTTGCTGGTAGAGGATGCTCAGGATGCCCGGAGCTTGTACTTGGTATTCCGTTTGGCTGAGGGGCAGGCTGGGGAAGGGAAAAGCCGTGGTCAACTGTGCCCACTCCGAGGTTTGCTGGCTGGTCTGTTGGTCCTGCTCCACCGTGCTACGAGTCTGGCGGGTGGCCAGATAGCCGACGGTAATCAGGTTTTGGTAGATGCCCTTGCCGTTACTTGGAAAGGTGTTGGTAAAGGTGGTTTCCGTAAAACGCGCCCCATCGGTCTTGGTCATCCACAGGGGCAGGCCGCGATTGTCGTGCTGCTGCTGGCTGGGGGTCCAGGCCAGGGGAAGGCTGTTTTGGTAAGTGTCCCGCTCCGCCTGGGTCATTTCGGCGTTGAAGTAGTAACGGAAGTCGTAGTAGGTCGAGCCCTGGGCGGGGGGAGTGGTATCGCCGTTGAGAATGTTTTGCTCATTGACCAGGTAAAAGGGCGAAAAAGGAAGGGTATCGTTGGCATCCCAGGTGGTCATTCCCCAGGCCGACCACTGCTTGCGGACCAGAAAACCCTTGCTGGTATACATCTGATATACCCGACCCAGCGGATCGTAAAAGTTGGTGGGGCTGGCGCCCAATTGGTTCAGCTCCTCGGCGCTGACGTAGTCGGTGGTATCGATGTAGTAGGGCTCGTAGTGCCGGACGACTTGTCCCTTATTGTTGTAGACCTTGTGCCCACTGGTGAGCCAGCGGTTGCTGATGGTCTGGCCCGTGGTGTTTTTACTGATGCTGCCGTCGCTGTTGCAGAGAAAGCCATCGCTGCCATCCTCGGCCGTGATCTTGTCCTGGAGCATTCGCCCAAAACCATCGGAATAGTGAATGAGCTGTTTGATCCGGCGGTAGAGGGCGGTCTTTTGCAGTTCGAACACCTGCTCTTCGTCGTCCCCAAAGGCGGTAAAGGCGCTGTTCAGCGCGCTACTGATCTTGCCGAGGGCGGTGGCAAAGGCACTGGCCGAAGTGGCCGTTTGCACCAGGCCGCGGTAGTCACCGCTAAAGACGTCCTGTGCGTCGATCTGCTCGTTTTTCTGGAGCTGCGCCAGCCAATTGCTGAGGGTATCGCTGTCGATACCGCTGATGGCGGCTTCGTAATCCTGGGTAGTCAACCGGGCCTGGCTATCGCTGGGATAGTCCTCGGCCATCAGGGCCAGCGAATGGACCGGGCTGAGGGTGGTACTGCTGATGGCTGCCTGTAAAAGCTGGAAAATACTTTGCTGCTGTTTGGTACTAAAGGCAGCGTAGGCATCCCCCAAGTCGCTACTGAGCGCGGATAGGGCCTGGCCAAAATCGCTGGCCGAATCCGCCGCGGCGATGAGCTGGCGGTAGGCAGCGTAGAGAGCACCCGCTGGGTTGATGAGCACGGCGTTCAACTGAGCGGTCCACCAATTGCTGAGGGCATCACTGTCGATACCACTGATGGCAGTTTTGTAATCCTGTTCGGTGACCTGCCCCATCATACTGTACAAATCGTAGTAATAATAGCTGGCCGCATTTTGGAGGTAATCATAAGGGGCAGCCAGTACCGCCGACAGGGAGTTGGGGGATTGAATCTCATACGGATCACTGCCGTACAAGGAATCAAATCCCAACTTTGTCGGACTGCTCTCTCCAGCTAGCGTTTGGGTGCCGTAGTAGCTGTTGGCCAGCACCCGGCCGTGGGCATCGTAGAGTACCTCGGAGCTGTTGCCGTTGGCATCCGTGATGACGTAGGGATGTAGGGTTTGGTAATCTACCGCGGTGGCCGTCACCGTGTTTTTCAGGGCATCGCTAGTGGAGAGAAGGAGGAGATTATAATCGTCGTATTGGTAGCTGGTGGTACTGCCTTTGGGGTCGGTGTATTTTTGGGGCAGGTAAAAATGGGTGGCCGTACCGTAGGTATGCGTACCGCTCGGGACCCACCAGTATTGTTGATCGGTATCGGCGAGGTAATCGCCAGTAGTGCCCATCAGGCTGCTAAAATCACTGCTGGTGAAAAAGTCGCTCATGATGCTTTCCAATTCCTCTTGTACGTAGACGGTTTGCAAGGATTGATAGGGGAGGAGAAAGGCGCGGGCGGAGGTACGGGCTAAGTTGAGCAGGTAGATTTGGCCGTAGCCATCCTGTGGGGCCATCTCCCCACTGCCGGCACTGGTATCGGTGGGGTAGTAGTACTCGTTCTTTTTCCAGGAGCGCAGGGTGTACTGGACCTTGCTGGATAATGGAAGTTGCGCTTGGCTGTGGACATTGGCCGCCAGGATTTTTTGCAAGTCACCGTAAGCGTAAATGGTATTGTAGTCCAGCGTTCCCAACAGGTCGCTCAAGTTGGCGATGTGGTAATGGCGCTGGTCGTAGGGGATGCCGAGGAGGTAGACTTCGTCGCTGCTCAGGTCGCTGTCGATCTGGGTAGCGGCCTTGGTCAAGTTGTAGTAGAGGGCGGTCTGGGAATGACAACGGACTTTGCTTTGTTCCCCGTTTTTATCCAGGGCGTCGACGTAGTCGGGGTTGCGGGGATAGGTGATCGAGGCGGACTGCATGACGTGCCCAAATTGGTCAAATCGCAAGGCCACTTCGTGTTCGATGAGGGCGTCCTCGGGTCGGCGCTCGTAGTGGTAGTGGAGCGTTTCCTTGGGACGGATTTGTAACGAAGCGTAAGGGTTATCGGCTTTGGGTTGGACCAAGTGGGCGATGTGGTTGTTTTCCGTGACCGAGTAGGGAATACCGGCGCTGGCCGTTTCGTCCATTCCGTAGACTTCCTGACGGATTGGCGTCCCACTGAGTACCAATTGGGCCTCGCGCGGAACGTCGGTTTGGTCGGCGGCACTGGTAAAATCGCCGTAGTCGATGGTACTGGTTCCCAGCAAATCCTTGCTGTAGAACTCGCTCTGGTACTGGGCCGTAATTTCGTTTTGATCGGGGCTACCGGTACGGAGCCAGGTCTTGGTTTTGGCGGGGAAGGAATCGTAAATCTCCCGCGTATCGTCAAAGACCTGGGTATCCAGCGTCTCGACGTAGCCAAAGCCCCGGAATTCGCGTTCGACACCGTCGTAGTAGCTGTGCCGGTAACTGCGTGTATTGGTCAGCACCGAACCGGAAATCTCGTCGGTGGCCGTCATCGAAGCGACCACGTGCACGGGAAAGGGCGCCCGGGGCAGCCAGTCGACACCATTGGCCTGATCCTCCAAGTAGTAGTGGACCGAGCTGCGGTATTCGATGCTGCTTTTGCCCCCCATGTTGTTGTCAAAGCTGGTGAGCAGATAAGGCTTGATGCCTCCCGAAAACTGGTAGCACCACTGCTGGGCTTGGACGTGGTTCTTGCTGTAAATCATACAGGCCATCCCGGTGCCGTAGACGTCGGCAAATAAAATCCGGTCCAGGGGATCGTAGACCTCGCCGTTGGGCAGGGGCAGTTCGATGGGGTCGGCAAAACTGTTGCCACACTGGTTGAGGTACACCTTGATGCCATCCGAGAACAGGACGATCAGATCGGCCGTTCCACTGCCATCCACATCGGCAAAAAAGACGCGGTTGTCCTTGAATTGCTGGTAGCTCAGGCTGGGGAAGTTTTCCATGCTGATCGATTGGCCAAAGTAGCCGTGCCCCAGGTTGGGCCAGTAGGTCAAGCCCTCGTGGGTCACCTTTACCAAGTGCGATTTTCCACCTCCATCCATATCGGCAAAGCTGATTTTGATGGTCTCCGAGGATTCCCAGGAGATGGGAAAATCCTCCGGCAGGTCAAAGGGCTCGATCAGTACGGGATCGGCGTAGCCCTCCTGCTGCAGGCTGCGGTAAAAACGCAAACCCTGGTAGGTCATCATCAGGCAATCGTTGATGCCATCACCGGTGACGTCCACCAAGTGACGTTTGACATTGCGGCTCTCGGTGGGGAAATTGGGCAGGGTGGTAAAGCTGCTCCACTCTTCGTCCCTGGCTACTTCGAAATAGCCGGTCATGCCCTGCTTACTGATTAGGTAATCCAATTGGCCATTGGCGGTGATGTCGGTCAGCATGCGTTGGGGAGCATTCTGGAAGCGGCCCACGGGCAGGGGCATTTGGACATCGACCTGGGAAAAGGTCAGGGGGCGCTCGGGCGTGTCGTTATTGATGGCGCCCCAATCGGCACGGAGGTAATAGTCGGAGGTGCCGTCGCTGTACAAAAAGCCTTCGATACCTTCGTTGAACAGGTCGACGGGGAAGAAGGGCTGGCCATTGCCAAGACCTGGGAATGGGCTAAGAGAATCGCTATCCAAAATATCGCGGTACTCCTGATACCTTGGTTGAAGCCCCGAATACGTAATTTCCAAAGGAGGGTTGTACTGCGTCTCGTAGCTACCATTCCGCAGGTAATAGGCAATATCTTCCACCGTGCTCAGCAGGGAGCAGATGGGGGAGGCATCGTAGTGATACCGATACACATGGGTCAAGACGGGTGTCGCATCGTTGAGGGTAGTGAAGCGGTGAAAACGCATCACGTTTTGGCACAAGCGGTGGGTACGGATTTCGAAGCCGGGTAGGTAGTTTGAAAAGGAATCCTGTCGTTTGGACCAGGTACTTCCCTCGGGGATGTCGTAGGGATTGGTATTGCTGGGGTCGAGGTCGTACTGCCCGTAGTCGTACACGGTTTCGAAATACCAGTCGGGGGCTTGGCTGGCCAATTGGGAGGTGGACAAAAAGCTGAGGGGCTCATCGAGGGGAGTGGGGTGCCCGCTACAGACGCGCCAGAGGTACTTCTGAGCGCCCTGCACCCGGTTGGCCTCGGCCGAGCTCGTAGTATCCACCTGATCGGTATTCTCGGCGAGGTAGTAGATGTAGGTGCCGTGGCCCTGGGCATCGAGGGTTTCTTGGTGCAGCCACTTGTAGATGTGATTGATGTTGTAGGGATCGGCGATCTGAGCGGCGCGACTCACCCCGTAGAGGTGCTCGTTGTTATCCTTGTCGATGATCCGCCAAAAACTCAGGGGCGTCCCCGTCGCCGGGCTGTCGCCCTGCCAGGTCCAATACTGAATTTGTTCGAAGTTAGCTTCGTGGCGGTGCCGGCACTGCCGGACTTGGTAGTCGCCGGTGGCGGGCGGCACGGCTCGGACCCAAGCAGCATCCTCGGTGCTTTGCAGGGCACCGCTCTGCACGGTGGCTTGCTGGTCTTGATCCAGTAGGGGGACCAACACCTCGCCTCCCCACATAAAGGTATCTTCGGTGTCGACGTAGGAGGGCGTACCGAAGGAGGTCCGGCGGGAAATGCTCGGCGCGGTGCTGGCGCCAAAGCCCATTCCGAAGGGGCCATTGCCGCTGCCGGAGTTGTAGCGCAGGCCACCAAAGCTGAGGGAGGCAGTCCCGGTAAAGCCATCGGTGTGGTATTGTTCGTCAAAGCCGGCGAGGGAACCCCCGCCACTGGGCAGTGTTGGTTTCTTGACTTCTAGGGATTTATTCTCGTTGTTGGCCGCCCGGCGATTTGGCGTCGGGGAGATGGGAGCGGAACCGGATAAATTGTTTTGGGGCAACATATGTTTGTTTTTTTGATCGTAAAGAGTATGGCACTTCCAGCCGCTTGGCCGGGTCAGTGGCGAGCGGTGGGGCTTGGAATCGTATCGTATCACACGGGGTGCCAATGGCACCGTAGGAATGGCGCGGACAAGACCCAACAATGAACATCGTTGGTTCCGCAGTCACCTTCCCCGTAGGAAAAATGATCGAATAAAACGTACAGTAAAGTGCAGATTTTGAGAAGATCCAACAGAAGGTGGATCTAATGTTTGGGTGAATCCAAATCCAGGGAGTAAAGACCGGCGAATGTCCTTACTTTTTAACTTTTGAGAAAGCCTTTTTGAGAATTGTTAAATACAGTTGCAAGATATGAGGATAAACTAAACGGGGTGAAGAACTATTGTTTAGAATTGGTGGATTATTGTTTTTTTATACCAAAAAAAGGTGCACTATTTTTCCAGTATGGTGAAAGGGTTTTGTGTAAGTATTTGATTTTTAGGTGGTTGAAGGATGGTTGGTCCTTGCCCCCAATCAAGCGATTTTTCCCTAAAAACCCTAAACTATTTTCGCTTCAAGCCCCCGATTCGGTGGCCTTTTGGCAAAGGGGGAGGTTTTGTCGGCAATCTTACGAAGCAAAACTGCTGCAAAAAACTACGAAAATGTCTATTTTAGTTCTTTGGTTTTTTCCGACCCCAAACTAACTATGAGATATGCAAGCCCCCTGGCGTCAAAGTCTTTTACTATGCCTATGTTGTTTTGGCATTTGCTTTGTCCTCTCCGGTCAATCTTCCGATCTGGAGAAGACCAGTCTGAGCGAGCAAATTGCGGCCAGCCCCGAAGGTCCCGAACGCCGTGACCTCATCATCAAGCTCGCCTTCTCCATCAGCATCGATCACCCCGATAGCGCTCAAGCCCTCCTGCAGCGCATCACGCCCGCCATCCTCGCCAGTGAGGATGAGCACCAATACCTCGATATGATCTACGCCCTGGGATCGGCCTACCGCGCCCGCCGGCAGTTGGACAGTGCCTTGCTCCTCTACGACGAGGCCGAAGCCCTGGCCATCAAGCTGGATCGTCCCGCCAGGTTGGCCGACGTACTGGATAAAGTCGGCAATACCTATTTTGAGCAAAACGATGTCGAACGCGGAACCCGGTTCCTCCAACAATCGCTGGCCATCGGCAAGCAGCTCCCCGAACGCTACAACGAGTTCAAAGCCGCTACCAACCTGGGGCAATCGCTGTCGCTAGCCGGTCAGACGGACTCGGCCGATTATTATTTTAACGAGGCCCTCAATGCCCTCAAAAACGAAGAGAATGCCGATCGGCAGCGGGCGGAAGTGCTGACCAACATGGCGGGGAACATGAAGCGATCCGGCCAATTGGAGCGCTCCCTGGAATATTTCCAGCGTGCCCTGCGGCTGATGAAAAAAGCCGGTTGGGTACTCGGGGTATCCCGGATCACGAGAGAAATTGGGGTATTCTACTTTCGCCTGGGGGACTTTTCCCAGGCCTTGGAGTACTTCCACGAAGCCCACCAAATCGTTGAGGAAACCCAAAACTACAACGAGATCAATACCTGTCTGGAGTTCTTATTTGAAGGTTATCTGACGCTGGAGGACTATGACAACGCTTTGTTGCATTTGGAACAGGCCCAGGCCAACTGGCTCAAGCTTAATGAGGAGGCCCGCAACGCACAGTTGTCCTTAAACGAGGGGCAGGTGCGGCTGCTAAAGCAGGAATACGATCGGGCGCGGCTTGCTTTTCTGGACAACCTGGCCATCAAGCGGCAGCGGGGCCAGATGATCGATCAGGAGGATTATTGGTACTTGGGAACCGCCTACCGGCGATTGCAACGGCTGGATTCTGCGATGGTGTACTACGAAAAGGCCCTGGTCGCCGTCCGAGAAGGGGCCGATCTGGCCACCACCGTCGATTGTCACCTGGGTTTGGGCGGTATCCACGAAGAGTGGTCGGAGCAGCGGGCGGCCCTGGAAGATTATCGGGCGGCCTACCGCATTGCGATTGACAACAACTTTCGGGAAAAGGAAATGGATGCCTCGGTGGGGCTGTACCGCGTGTACAAATCCTTGGGGGACAATGGCGCCTCCCTGCGCTTTTTGGAAAATAGCCGCAATCTGCAGGATTCCTTATTCAACGAAGAAAAACTGCGCGACATCGCGCGGGTGGAGGCCAATTTTGAATTCGAACGGGAAAAACAGCAGCTGACTTTTGAACGCGAGCAGGAAAATGTGGAGCAGGCCCGCATCCGCCGGACCCTCTGGCTGGCCCTGGCCTTCTTGGGCGTCCTGATGTTGATCGGGCTGGGCTTCTTCCTCAGAATGCTACGCGCCTACGAATATCTATTTCTCCTAAACGAAGAACTGCGTACGCATAAACAGGTAGTCGAACAACAAAAGGACAAACTCGAAGAGTTGGACCGCGCCAAGTCGCGCTTCTTTACCAACATCTCCCACGAGTTTCGTACCCCCCTCACCATCATCCGCGGGATGGCCGACCAAATCGAATCCAAACCCGATACCTGGGCCATCAAGGGGGGGCAGATGATTCGCCAAAATGCCCAAAACCTCCTCCAACTGGTCAACCAAATCCTCGACCTCCAAAAATTGGAGGTGGACTCGCTCAAGCTAAACCTGGTGCGGGGCGAAGTTATTCAATACCTCAATTACATCTTCCAATCCTTTCAATCCTACGCCATGGGCAAACGGGTGACCCTGCATTTCCTCTCCGATGTGGAGCAACTCACCATGGACTACGACTCCGAAAAGGTGCTGCGCATTCTGTCCAACCTCTTGTCCAACGCCATCAAATTTACCGAGGAGGAGGGCAATGTTTACCTCTACCTGGCCCAGACGGACAAGGCGGAGCCCCACCTACAGATCCGCGTGCAGGATACGGGCATCGGCATTCCCGAAGCCCAATTGCCTTACATCTATGATCGCTTTTATCAGGTGGAGACCCACAGCGCCTCCCACGGTGGCGGTGGTACGGGCATCGGGCTGGCCCTGACCCGCGAACTGGTCGAGCTAATGGATGGCAATATCCAGGTGAGCAGTACGGTGGGCAAGGGGACTACTTTTACGGTGGACCTACCCATTCGGCGCAGTGCCGATACCCCCTTGGTGGAGGGAGATGTACTCCCCGCCGACCTCAGCCTGCCCGCCGCCAGTGCCGCCCCAACCGACTTGACCCACACCGAATTGCGCATTCCCGCTCCCCCCGCCGAGGAAGCCGATCGCCCCCTCCTCCTGATCGTCGAAGACAATGCCGATGTGGTACAATACCTGGTGGCCTGTCTGGAAGACCAGTACCGCTACCAAGTCGCGCGTGATGGGCAGGAGGGCATCGACCGGGCCATTGAACTGGTGCCCGACCTCATCCTCAGCGACGTGATGATGCCTAAAAAAGACGGTTACGAACTCTGCAAAACCCTCAAACAGGACGGGCGTACCAGCCACATTCCCATCGTACTGCTCACCGCCAAGGCCGACTTGGATTCCCGAATCAGTGGTTTGGAACGGGGGGCCGATGCCTACCTCACCAAGCCCTTCGAGCAAAGGGAATTGATGGTGCGCCTCCAAAAGCTGTTCGAACTGCGGCAGGCCCTACAAAAACGCTACCGCGGCCCCGAATTGGCGACCCCCGATGTGTCGATCAGCGAAAAGGTAACCCGACCGGAAGACCAGTTTATGCAAAAGCTCCAAACCGTCATCTACGACAATCTGGGCGACGAAAACTTTGGCATCGCCGAATTGTGCCGGGGCATGGCCTCCAGCCGGACCCAGCTGCACAATAAAATTAAAGCCCTTACCGGCAAATCGACTTCCATTTACCTGCGCTCCCTCCGGCTCCACCGCGCCAAAGCACTGCTGCTCACTACGGACCTCAACGTCACCGAGATCGCCTACGAGGTGGGCTTTCGGGATCCCAAGTACTTTAGCCGGACCTTCGCCGAGGAATTTGGCAAGTCCCCCTCCAAGATGCGGGGCTAGCGAGGGCTCACACGTGTTGGTCGATCAGGATGTGATTGCCATCGGGGTCGGTCAGGGCAATGCTCCCCGGGCCGCTGCTTCCCGCTTCGGTTTTCCGGTCGAGGGCCAGGCCCTGGTCCACCAGGTGGGCTTCGATCTGGCGGACGTCCGCAAACTGCTCCAGCGGACTGGCGTTTTCGTCCCAGCCCGGGTTAAAGGTCAAGATGTTGCCCTCGAACATCCCCTGGAAGAGGCCGATCAGGGTCTTGCCATTTTTGAGGATTAAATAGTGCTGGCTGGCGTCGCCCCCGAATACGCTAAACCCCAGCTTTTCGTAAAAAGCCTGCGAAGCGGCCAAGTCCTTGACGGATAGGCTGATGGAAAATACTCCCAGTTCCATGATGGATCGTTTTGATGAAAATTCGATGCGGATGATTCGGTGCGGGTAGGAAATGGCATCGCCGCGCCCACCAACGAATGAAAGATAATAAAATTTCCGGGAGCTTCTTTTTGTCGGGGGACTACTTTTGGGGGACTTCCGCTTTCTTTTTCCAACCCACGGCACTATTTTCCGTTTCCCTTTTGTTTTAAAAAATGCTGCTTATGAAATCCGTCACTCCCATCCTTCGTGTCGCCCTGCTTTTGCTCGCCATCGCGGGGGGCTACTACCTGATCCATTCCTCTTACAACACTGAAATTTCGGAAGCGCCAACGGGCGAAGCGCGGGAGTCGGCGGAGACCATTCCCGGCCCTTGGCTGTTTCACCAACGGGCCTATCCGCACGGGCGGGTGGAGCGGACGGCGGTCCTGGAGGCCCGGCGCGCCCGCAAACAGCTGTTGCGGGAAAAGCTACAAACCGCTTCCCAACGGCTCGATAACGAATGGGAGTTTGCCGGCGCCACCAATATCGGGGGCCGGGTGACGGATCTCGAAATGCCTCCTTCGGACCTGCAAACCATCTACGTCGGTACGGCTTCGGGCGGTATTTTCAAAACCGAGAACCAGGGAGCGGACTGGACGCCCATCTTCGACGATGCCCTCAGTCTGGCCATTGGCGACATCGCCCTGGCGCCCAGCGATGAAAACATTCTTTACGTCGGCACCGGAGAGCCCAATGGGGGTGCGTGGTTAGGGATAACCTCCGTCGGATAGTGTGGTTACAAATCTACCGATGCGGGCGCGACTTGGAAGGCGCTGGGAGTAGAAACGGTGGGCAGTATTGGCAAGATCGTCGTCGATCCCACGGATCCGGATCGGGTCTGGGTAGCGGCGATGGGGGACCTGTTTGGCCAAAATCAGAATCGGGGAGTCTATTACAGTGAAAATGGAGGTCAAAGCTGGGAGCGCGTATTGTTTGTATCCGAAAAATCCGGTGCCATCGATCTGGCCATCCACCCGCAGAACCCTGACGTGTTGTACGCCGCGATGTGGGAACGGACCCGAACGCCCGACAACAATGTTTACGGGGGGGACGACAGTGGCATCTACCGCTCCACCGACGGGGGGCGCACCTGGACCGAACTCACCAACGGTTTGCCCTTTCTGGCGGAGCAAAAAGGACGCAGTGGTTTGGCCATCGCCCCTTCGCAAGCCGAAACGGTTTATGCCTACTACGCCACCACCGACGGTTAGCCGCAAGGCGTTTTTCGCACCGACGACGGTGGCGACAACTGGACCAACGCCAATGCCTTTGGGATCAACTCGGTTCCCTTTATGTGGTGGTTTGGGAAAATCTTTGTTCACCCCCAAATTCCCGATCGGCTCTACCTGTCGGGTTTTCATACCGAGCGGTCCGATGATGGGGGCAGTCTTTGGTCGACCGTCTTCGCTGGGGCCCACGTCGATCAGCACAGCGTTTTTATCCACCCCCTCAATCCCTACCTGGTGGTCATTGGCAACGACGGTGGGGTGTACCTCAGCTTTGACGGGGGGGATACTTACGGTAAGCTAAATGGCCTACCCATCACCCAATTTTACACCTGCGAGATCGATCCCCAAAACCCCGCAGCCCTTTACGGTGGCACCCAGGATAACGGTAGCCAACGGACGCCCGATGGGCAGCTCGACAATTGGGAACTCCTGCTTTGGGGCGACGGTTTTGTCTGCCTGGTCAATCCGGTGGACCCCAATATCCAGTACGCCGAAAGTCAGTACGGCAATTTGTACAAATCGGTGGACGGCGGCCAAAGTTTTTTCCGGGCGCTCCTCGGAGTGGATGGTGCGGATCGGAACAATTGGAACAGTCCGGTCGTCTTTGCCCCCGCGGATCCAGAGGTCATGTATTTTGGGACCCAACGGCTGTACCGCTCCACCGACGGGGGGGATCGCTGGACGCCCATCAGCGAGGACCTCTCGAAGGGGCCGGGGGGTGGAAGCCAGGTTTACGGCACACTCACCAGTATCAGCGTATCACCGCTGGATCCCAATCTGATTTACGTCGGTACGGACGACGGCAACGTTTGGCGGACCGACGACCAGGGGGGGCAGTGGACGCTGCTCTCCGATGCCTTGCCCCTCCGCTGGGTGACCAGCGTACGGGCCGACCCCAAAGATGCCGAGGTGGCTTACGTCACTTTTTCGGGCTACCGTTACAATTTGACCACTCCCCACGTTTTCAAAACCGAAGACCGCGGGGCCACTTGGCGTTCCATCAGCGGCGACTTGCCCGACGTTCCGGTCAACAAGCTGCTGATCCTGGAAGACGATCGCTTGGTAATCGCAACGGACATTGGGGTGTTTTTGAGTGAGGATGGGGGAGCGGAGTGGGAGCTGCTGGGAACTGCTTTACCCAACGTCGTAGTGACCGATTTGGACTACTACGCCCCGACTACGACCTTGGTGGCAGCGACTTACGGCCGCTCGATGTACCGCTACACTTTTGCGCCGACTACCAGCACCACCGCACCCGCTACGCCCGATTGGACCGCTCGGGTTTTTCCCAATCCCAGTCGGGGGCAGGCGCAGTTGCGTTGGGAGGCTCCCGAGCCGGGGCGTTACACCGTCGATCTGTTTGATGCTTCGGGCAAATGGCTGCGGCGACTGGGAGATCAGGACTGGGCGGCGGGGACTCAGCAGTTGACCCTCGATCCCACGGGGCTGACGGCGGGGCTGTACCGCCTGAGCTTGAGTAATGGTGTGGCACGGACGAGCCTTGAGTGGGTAGTTTTGGACTGAGGCAAGAATGGTGGAGAGATTTCCTACCTTTACGGGGAAATGGTAAACCGCCTTTTATGTCACTCGCACTGATCCGTCTCCTACTCGATTTTGGACTTTTCGTCCTCATTTGGCTGGTCCAACTGGTGGTTTACCCCAGTTTTAAGTACTACCAGAGTGCCGACCTGTTGCGTTGGCACGGGCCCTATACGCAGGGCATCTCGGTGATTGTGATTCCCTTGATGTTGGCCCAGCTTTTTGTGGTGCTGTACCAGTGTTGGCAGGCGCCGACGGCCGGGGCCATCGCTAGCGCGGCCCTGGTGATTGCGCTGTGGGGCATTACTTTCTTACAGTTTGTCCCCCTCCACGATGTCATTTCTCGCAATAGTTTTGACGCGCAAACGCTCCACGAGTTGGTGGCTAAAAACTGGTGGCGGACCCTGCTGTGGACCCTCCTACTAGGCGTTTCAGTCGCACAATACCTGTCTCAAGTACCCGCTACGGAGTAAATTTGCCCCCTCGACCCGGGATTACTTGTAGAAGTGTGCAAAATACTCTACATTGAGTATGGCAAGGTAAGCGGTAAAAAGCTCTAGGTATTCGCTCGTTTGGAAGTGAATACCTTATTCTTTCATTCAATAGTTAGCTTCCTTATGCGTTACCTTTTGCTTTCCCTCCTAAGCTTCCTTTCTTTTATTTCCCTCAGTTACGGTCGTTCCGATACCCTGATTATCTGCGCCGGTGAGTCGATCCAGTTGGAGACCACCCCGGGCCAGATCAGCTACCTGTGGACGCCCGAGGACGAGGTTTCCAATGCTACGATCTTCAATCCCACGGTTAGCCCCGAGGAGACCCAGACCTACTACGTACGGGTCGAACCCATTCAGGACATCAACCTGGTCTTCAACGGCGATTTTAGCTCGGGCAACTCGGGCTTTACCACCGACTACATCCTGACTACCGTGCCTACCTTTGCCCAGGGACACTACGCCATTTTTACCAACCCCCAGCAATTCAATGCGGACTTTGGCGACTGTCGCGATCATACCCCCTCGGGTGATGGCCTGATGTTCGTAGCCGACGGTGCCACCATCCCCAACGAGCGGGTCTGGTGTCAGGAGATCGACGTCGTCCCCGGGCGGACCTACGATTTTTCCGCCTGGATTTGCAATGTACATCCCACCGCCCCTTCGCGTCTCCAATTTTCCATCAATGGGGACCTGCTGGGCGATGTTCTCGACGTTCAATCCGCCGTTTGCGACTGGCAAGAATTTGTGGCCGACTGGTACTCCGACAATTTTACCCGCGCCGAAATCTGTATCACCAACCAAAGCACCATCGCGATCGGCAACGACTTTGCGATCGACGATATCAACTTTACCCTCAACGAATCCTTCTACATCGACACCTTTACCGTCGTCGTTTTGGAGACTTCCAATACCGAGCTGGAGACGTCCATTTGTGCCAACGAAAGCTTTTCCTTCAACGGGCAGTCGGTGGCCGCGGGTACGCAGATGGATTTTAATTTTGTGGGGGCCAATGGTTGTGATTCCATCATTTCCCTCACCGTCAATGCCATCGATACTTCGCTCCGGCAAACGGTGCTCGATACTTTTTGCCTGGGTGAAACAGTCCTTTACCGGGGGGCTCCCATTAGTCGCGATACGGTGATCTGCGAGATCTATACCAATGCGGTGGGCTGCGATTCGTCCATCTGTTTTGTGGCCCGTTTCCTCTCCGAGGCCACCATCGAGATGACCCTGGTCAGTCCTACCTGTGGCGGCTATACCGACGGCGCTTTATTGGCCCAACCGATTGCGGGTAAGCCCCCCTATGCTTACCAGTGGGAGGACGGTAGTTCACAGGCCCGCCGGGACGGTATTCCGGCCGGGACCTACCGACTTACGGTGACTGATTCTCGGGATTGTGTGGCGGAAAAAACGGTGGAGTTGAGCGAGCCCGAGTCCATTGTGGTGAGCGCCGATTATACCGAGCCCTCCTGCTTCGGAGGGACCGATGGGGCCATTCAGCTCGGCGCCAGTGGTGGTACACCCGATTATACTTTCCAATTGGCGGGCGAAACCCTACCGATTGAAGCCTTGGCACAACAACTGGCGGCGGGCCCTTATGCCCTGTTGGTGTACGACGCGAACGACTGCGAGATGGATACCACGCTCGTTCTAAATCAACCCCGAGCCATTGCCCTCGATCTGCCCCGTGATACCAGCATTGCCCTGGGGTGTGAATGGACGATCAACGCGCGGGTCAGCTCCGAACTGCCCTACACCGTCCAGTGGACGCCGGTCCTGGGACTGGATTGCGGACAGTGCGAAAGGCCACGGCTCACGGCCACCAAGGACCTGACCTACCGGCTGGAGGTAGTGGATCAAAACGACTGTCGGACTAGTGATTCCCTTCGCCTCACCGTTTTAGCCGCTTATGAGCTATACATTCCCAATGTCTTTAGCCCCAATTTTGATGGCGTCAACGATTATTTCGAAGTCTTTCCGGGTAAGGCGGTAGAGCAAATCGTATCGCTACGGGTGTTCAACCGCTGGGGAGCACTGGTCTTTCAGCAGGAAAACTTTGCGCCCGGGGACCCCATTGGCCGTTGGGATGGCAGATTTGGCTCGCGGGATTACGATCCGGGGGTCTACGTCTACGTCGCCGAAGTGGCGTTTTTAGATGGTGCCGTGGAACGCTTTAGTGGGGACGTTACCATCTTAAAGTAACTTTTCAACCTTCCCGGTAAGGCCGGTGCCGGTAGTACTTGGGGCGTTGGTCGATGCGCAAATGGAGCCAGGCGACGCCCAGGTCCGCCGTACTCAACCAACGTGGGGCGTCGGTGAGGGCCGCAGCGTAGCGTTCGCCGACGAGCTGCCAGAAACGGTCCTGCTGGGTGCTGGCCTCCGAGCGTGCAAAAGCGGCCAGGTGGGCGTAGTGCTCCATGGCGCCTTGCGGTGTGGAAACGATCAATTCCGCATCCCGTCCCAGATTACAAAAATGACAGACCAGCGAATCGTCAAATTGCTCCCGAAAGGGGTGGGGGTTGGCACTGCTACGCGCCAGTGGCGGGCTGTCGATGACGATAAACTCGAAAGCGCGTTCCCGCTCGGAGTGCCGCAGCGGCGGAAGTTCCCAGTAGAAGGCGGGACTATTTTTCCACAACTCGATCACTTGTCCTACACTTAGGACGACAACTTGCTCCAGGACTTGTAGCTAGGTACTGCGCTCGCTTTGTTGAAGGGTTCGGGTGGTCCACATGATTTGCGGTAGTTTTTGCGATGGGGCACTAAGGTACGGCGTAAAATTTTTGTCCTCACGCGGTTACCAATCGGATTTTGGGTGGAATGTAGGGTAAATGCTTTAACCAACCGCAATATGAAAAAGATACTGACTTTTTGGGGCCTCTACTTGGCCCTGGCAACATCCACCGGGCTTATGGCCCAGGAGGTTTTCCAAAACGAGCAATACGGATTTTCGATGACCTCCCCCGAAGGTTGGCAAGTCCAACAAGAGGAAGACATCCTCAAGAATCTGGATAAATACGATTTTGATGAGGAACAACTTCAGGAGTTGCTCGCCAAACGCAACGGCAGCATTCCCCTCATCTCCTTTTTCAAATACGATCCCAAGACCCACGCCGGCCTGATTCCAACCATCCAAATCCTGGTGCGGAGTAATCCAACGCCGAGCTTTGAATACTTTGAGCAGATGATTAACCAGAGTGCCGGCGATCTCAAAAACGTGCTAGAGGATTTTACCTTGATCGAAAGCCCCCGGGTCGTGGAAGTGTCGGGCCAGCCAGCGATATTTTTAACGGGTACCTACTCTTTAGGGACCAAGCGGGGGGCCAAGTTGTACGCTCGTACTCGGGTCTACGCGGTTCCCAAAGGCGCTTATTTCTTTCAGATCGCCTTTATCGATGCCCAGGAGGGCGAGGACTGTTCCGAGCTCTTCGATGCCCTCCTTCAGTCCATTCAAATCAGCGATTGATTCCGGGGGCTAGGCCATAAAAAAAGCCGCTCCCGAAGGAGCGGCTTTCTGCTTGAATTTAAATGTACACTCACTTAAATACTACTAGCTTTTGCAGGGTTCTACCGGCCGTACTCTCAATACGAACCTGGTAGAAACCGTCACTCAGTTGACTCAGGTCGATGGTCAATTGATCTTCACTCTGGCGCAGTTCCACCTGTTGAATTACCCGGCCGGTCAAATCGATCAGGGCCAAGCGGGCTTCCGTACCGCGCAGTTCCTGGTACTGTACCGTCACTTGGTCGCTCGCGGGGTTGGGGAAAAGGCGGAGGCTACCCACACTCTCCAAATCGCGCGTACTGGTGACGCAAGGGGCGCCATCCTCCAGTCGGTTGACTTCGATAAAGTCTTCGGAGATGTCGGAACAATCGGCATCTTGCAGGTCCTGTAGGGGCAGTCCGATAAAGTCATCGGCATTGATACCGCGGTAGCTCCA
>ERZ1740065.706-NODE-706-length-18502-cov-4.003361_pt1 | contig 18502 bp, 19 predicted proteins | sample MGYA00581738_ERZ1740065 | MGnify/ENA primary metagenome ERZ1740065 (study PRJEB43018, sample SAMN04849749) | marine metagenome | isolation source: floating plastic debris | place: Pacific Ocean | collected 2008-09-01 | study: EMG produced TPA metagenomics assembly...
ACGATACCGGCAATACCGGCAGAAGTCAGAAGGCTAAGACCAATCTGACGAATGCTATCAAACGTCATAAGCGCTAAACCAACAGCCACCACGACAATAATCACCACGGCCACCCGCTCAAAAACACGTATTTGAGTAAAAATCTTTCTGGCTTCCAGATTATCTTCTTTTGTAAGGTCATATTGATTCATTAGGGCAGAACGCCCAACCGCTACAATATTGATCAAAAGCCATGCTCCGAAAAATACAAGAAAAACGTGCCTGGTTTGGTCAATCCAGGAATAGTGCAGATTCAGGTAGTCAATGGCAGGTCCTAGTAATAGTACCATAATAACCAAAAAAAGAGGTGCCTTTACTCTGCGCAGCACCTGATTATCGATATTGTATACACGCCTTACTCTTTTAAGTAAAAGGTATAGAACAACACTAAAAACTAATCCTGCAATTATGCTAAGTACAAAAACTGCTACATTGTGATAAGGTTGTTCAAGGTCGATTAATGTTTTCATCTCCTGATACGTTGTGTTCGTTTAAATTCAATCGCTGTCCCTGTTTAATCAGCGTCTACGTCTTTTACACGCTCAAGAAAGAAAAATTATCCGGATTTAAAAAAGTAGAAATGTTTAAATCATGTAGTAATTTGTAGACGAATTAGACCTTATGAAAGACATTATAGCATCCATTGATCAGCATATCATTCAATGGTCCATTACTATTGGTTTGGTATTGCTTTTACTTATTCTTCGATCAGTGATAATCAAGGCTATCACTAAACATGCACTTAAAAATAATACAGATAAATCGCGTGCTATTTACATAAAAAAGTTGATCAATGTAACCCTAGTTGTACTGTTTGCTTCACTTATAGGCAGTATTTGGGAGATTTCCGTTAAAGGTCTGTCTCTTTATTTCGCTTCAATATTCACGGTGGTTGGGGTTGGCCTTTTTGCTACCTGGTCAGTTTTAAGCAACATGACCGCCTCAATCGTACTTTTCTTTTTTTTTCCATACCGCATAGGCGATAAGGTCAGGATCATTGACGGAGATAATTCAGTTGAAGGTCAAATCTCCGATATAACACTCTTTTACCTGGAAATAAAGGGGGAAAATAATCAAAGCTATACTTATCCAAATAACCTGGCCATTCAAAAAGCGATTAGTAAAATTAAAGGTTAAGGCGCCTACCCACATGATGGACAGCGTGGCGACTATTTTTACTCCGCTGACTTTTATAAACGGATATCTACGGCATGAATTTCACGAACATGCCTAAGTTGTAATATAAGTAGGGCTACTTTGTTATATGGGTGTCACGTTGCTACTGGCAGTTGCTCTGGTAGTTTATTTTAAGAGAAAAAAATGAATCTAATTGTCAACATTTTAAAAGCCAATTCTGAACAATGTTGACCGTGAGTTTGTACAAGATATACGTCGAATAAAACTAAACTATAGCATTATGGAAAAGATCAGTTTAAAATGGGGCATCAAGGCATTTTTAGGTTTATCAGCTTACTTTCTAATTATGAAGTTTATCGGGCTCATTCATATACCCGAGTTAAGGATTCTAAATGCGGGGATACTATTTACCTGTGTATTTCTGGCCATTAAAGAATCAAAAAAGACACTCTCTGAATTCAATTATTTCATAGGAATTGGCACAGGAGTAGCTACAGCATTCGTAGCCTCAACTATCTTTGCTGTATTCGGATTTGGATATATCACATTCATCAACCCAGATTTTATTGAGTCAATAAGAAACAATGAGCTATTTGGGATCTACATGAATAAATACGGTGCATCATTTCAAATATTCATTGAGGGTAGCGCTTCAGGTTGCCTGATGAGCTACAGTGCAATGCAGTATTTGAAGGAAAGACATATTTCAAGGGCATAGGTGGACTTTATTACGAATTAATATTTTTTCCCTTCGATGAGTAAAACTTTGTCTGCGTCTTTCGTGGCGAAATAGGTGGACAGAGTTTCTTCCCCATCCATTCTGGGTCGGTATACTTCAAAATGTAAGTGTGGGCCGGTTGACCACCCCGTGTTACCACTGAGACCTATCTTATCTCCCTTGGAAACTTTATCGCCTATTGAGACCAGCACACCATTTTCCTTCAGGTGAAAATATTTGGCAATAGTCCCGTCATCATGGGCTATGAGCAGATAATTGGCAAATTCTTTACAGCTTTCGTCTTCACAACCTTTGTTTGAATCTTCTCTCAAGCGAACTACTACACCATCCCTTGCCGCCTGAATCGGCGTTCCCACATCCATTACAAAATCTAATGCCTTCTTCCCGTTATGAGAAAAGGGTCCATTATAGCCTTGAAATAATCGGTATGTTTCTGATTTATCGTAAGGAAGTAAATAAACGACATTATCATCATGTTCAGCCTCTTCAACATTACCTAGCACGTACCGGTACTTATATTTATACCTCCAGGATGCACGCCTCTTGCGTGAAAGGGTAACCAGTACGGTAGTATCCTGAGCCTTAGCAATACGAACCGCAGGCAAAGGTATATCTGGCTCCATGTTTTCATATTCCGCACTTACCTCTATAGAATAATCGCAGTAATTATTATTTATGGCAATGATTTTAACGATGCCGTCTCCATCGTCAATTTTAGTAACCGTCAGAGGTTGTGGTTCTACACTCAGCAGCAGTGATAAAGCCAATAAGATCATTAACCTGATAACGGAAGTGATAACCTGAGGTTCATAATTATTTAAATAGATGTAAATTCGATTATGTCTAAAAAGAAGAAACCTAAAAAGGCCGAGGCGCCAAAAAAGACTAAAGTGATCAATGATGAGGAGGAACCTACCAAAGACTTCGGCGGTTTCCCCGACAGAGATCTCAAAAAGAACCTCGGGTGCGGTTGACTATGAAACCTGGAACCAGGGAACTGCCACTAATTATTATATCTCAGTTTTGCTGTACCTCATTATGGTTCGCCAGCAACGGGGTTATGAATGACCTAGTGACCGATTTTTCCTTAGAAGAAGGTGCACTGGGTTACCTCACCTCGGCTGTTCAGTTCGGTTTTATATCAGGTACGCTCTGTTTCGCGATTTTTACCATTGCGGATCGCTTTTCACCATCCAAGGTTTTTTTTGTAAGCGCTCTATTGGCTGCTGTTTTTAATTTGGGTACCATCATCGAGAGTAATACATTGTGGACCCTAACTAGCTTTTGGTTTTATACAGGCTTTATCCTGGCAGGCATTTATCCTGTGGGAATGAAGATAGCGGCAGACTATCATAAGGAAGGTCTTGGAAAAGCCCTAGGTTACCTTGTGGGCGCATTGGTATTAGGCACCGCCCTACCACACTTACTAAAAGGATTAACCGCAGGCTTATCCTGGAAGCTTGTACTTTTCACAACATCTATCTTGGCCGTTTTAGGAGGAATGCTAACCGGTATCTTCGTAAAAGACGGCCCTTCCCGCAGGGCTATGCAAAAAATGGAGATTTCCACTATTTCAGAGATATTTAAAAATGCAAGCTTTAGAACCGCAGCCTTCGGTTACTTTGGCCACATGTGGGAGCTCTATGCGTTTTGGGCTTTCGTTCCTGTTATACTAGGCGTATATCTACAGCTCCACCCGGATGCGGTTCTCGATGTTCCCATTTTATCTTTCGCTGTCATCGCTATTGGCGGTCTTGCATGTATTATGGGGGGGTATGTCTCTCTCAGAGTGGGAGCCCGAAAGACGGCTATTGTCGCCCTTTCATTTTCAGGTTTGTGCTGCTTGATTTCGCCACTCATCATAGCAACGCCCAGTACAATCGTGTTCATCGCATTTCTTTTTTTCTGGGGCATGGTAGTGATCGCAGATTCCCCTATGTTTTCAACCTTGGTTGCGCATAGTGCAGCATCAGAAACGAAAGGAACGGCACTTACTATCGTTAACTGTATCGGATTTTCGATTACGATCGTGAGCATCCAGCTGCTTAGCTGGCTTTCTTCATTTGTAAGCGCACAGTATTTATACATGACACTCGCAGCAGGTCCTATACTTGGCTTCATTGCTGTTTACAAAAAACCCTGATTTACATAGTGCACTCATGGCTTCTGGCAACAAGTCGGGTGAATGTCGGGCGTCCGCCGTGGCCATTTTCACGGGCAGTTCGGAACTTGGCATCATGAAAATAGGAACCGAGTTTATCGCGAAAAAGACTAATTCATCATCATAAGCTAAAGGGCAATACTCAAGAGGAATTGGCTCGAGGTCTGTAACCTAAATGTTCGCACCGCCCAGCGCATCGAAGCCGCAGAAGTAGACCCCAGACTCTATACCTTAAAACCATTGCAGAGGCCTTAAAAGTAAGTATGAAAACCTTTATTCCCCCTTTCCGCAGAGAAGGACAGAGGAGCGCTTATAGCCCTGCATTTAAGTACACTGGCTTATTTTATCTTCCCTTTTGGAGGCAATGTCATCGGGCCTCTGATCTTTTGGGTTTATAAAAAGGACAGTATCAACCATGTCGATTGACAAGGTAGGGATCTGCTGAATGCCCAAATAAGCTATTCTCTTTACCTGCTATTAGCACCCTTTGCTTTTTCCTATTTCTGGTGGCGCCAAGCTTTATCTCTCGAGGTCAGGTTACTGTTGAGTCATCTGAAGTTTCAGCGCCCGTTGTCCTTGGCTCGGTTTTTCTAATTTCCGAACTCGCACTTTTCTTGATTATTGGCCTACCGATGATTAAAGCCATACAAGCATTCCGGGGAAAAGTGGTAAAACCTTATCCTCTGAAAATTAAGTTTATCTCCTGAGGTTACCTAAGTGACAGAAATTCGTGAATCAGTTGTTGGCTTACTCCTTTGGCTTCGAACATCCCCATATGACCGGTGTTTTGGAGAATGCCCGTGACTCCTTTTTGAATCATTGGAATTTGTTTTTCCGATTTATCCAGAGGCACAGAAGTATCCTGATCCCCGGCAATGAAAAGAACGGGGCCATCAAAACTTTTGAGCACATCCGTACGATCATTACGGTCGCGCATGGCTTTAGTATAGCCAACTAACGTTTCCAAAGGGGTTTGTCTGGCGGTGTTAACGGCTTGCTCTATTTCTGTGGCCAGGCGCTTTCGGTTCTTTGTATAAAAGAGTTGAGGTACGAATGAGTCCGCAAAAAACTCCACACCATTTTCCTCCACAAACTCAATCACTTTGTTGCGCGTATCTCGCTTTTCTTCTGTATCGACAAAGGCCGTTGAATGAAAGAGTCCAAAGCCCTCGATCAATTCGGGGTATTTCTTCACTAATTCCAAGATCACATAGCCTCCGAGAGAGTGACCAATCACAATCGCGTTGTTAATTTTCAAGGACTTCATCCATTGGGCCAATTGATCAGCGATTTCTTCAATAGTAAAGTCTTTGGAGGGCAGGGAGCTTTTTCCAAACCCTGGCAGATCAACTAAAAAAACCTCATGCTGATCAATGAACGGCTCGCAAAAACCTTCCCACATGCTGCTGTCTTCGCAGAACCCATGAACGAAGATCAGTGGACGGCCTGAACCGTATTTTTTAGTGTTTAGCATATCTATTTATTCTTTTTTTGAATGAAGGTGTGCCGCTTAATTGAATGTTGTTAGAGCTATCTATCTAATCGATATTTGTCGGAGTTAAACATAATTAAAAGATACGGAACCCCTGTTAACACCGCGAACATGATGATGTACATCTCAATAAACATATGCTCAACCCAAAAAGTAAGTACATAACCGGCAAGGACGATCAGAGCCATTTCACACATGGTATTTCTAAAAACGGTAGCCAGCCCTATAAAAATGAAAAGTAAGACAATAACAATAACATATCTAACTTTTGGTAATGGCCTCGATGCCTTCTAACAACCTGTCCAAATCATCCGTGCTGTTATAGAGATTGGGTGTAACGCGGACTACCGTATCATCATGTAATTTTCTGATGACCGTGAACACACGAAACTTATCGTCAAGTTTCTTGACAACATCTTTTGCTGTGACACCTTCTACTTTGAAGCTGGCCAAAGCACAGGACTGCTGAGCATCTAGTGGAGTAGTTATTGAAACTCTATCTATGTTTTTTGCTCGTTGTGTCCAGTATTCTTTTAAATAGCGCAACCGAGCTTCTTTGGGCAGGATACCCACCATTACGTGGAACTTAGCTGCCTCAGTAATGGTCATCACTATAGGCGTGGCGGGGGTGCCATAGTGCCCAAGTTTATCGATGTCATCAATGGCTTTTTTACTGTCACCATACAGCGGCCGTATGTCCTTGATCCTTTCTTTTTTGACATACATCAGCCCGGCACCTAGCGGATTGCCAAACCACTTGTGCAGGTTCACCCCAATAAAATCCGCATTGAGATCCTGAAACCTGTAATCAATTTGAGCAAAGCTGTGGGCTGCATCAACAATGACATCAATCCCTTTTGACCTGGCGATGGTACTGATTTCCTTGACCGGCATAATCTGGCCGGTGAGGTGGGTCAGGTGTGTAACCAGGATGCATCGCGTTTTATTAGTAATCGCATCAGTATAAATATCAATGATTTCCTGATGGTTTTTTGGCGCCAACGGCACATCGACAAACTTAAGCGTGATGCCTATTTTGTTTTCCAGCATCCGGACCGTCTCGCTCATGCTATGATAGTCGTGATGCTGCAGGATCACCTCATCACCTTTTTTCAGATCGAGACCCTGGATCAAAATGTTGAGCGCTTCAGTGGCATTGCGGGTAATGAGTAACTCCTCAGGTAATACTCCGCTTACGTCAGCCAGGGCCTGCTTGATTTCAGGGTAGTTCTTTTGATAAAACTCCTGCCGCATAAACTTGGAAGAATAGGCATTTACCTTTTCAATATTGGCTTGGTAAGCCTTTAGTACCGAATTGGGCTGTACGCCAAAATAGCCATTTTCCAGGTTGATAAAATCAGAGGAGACGTTGTAATGCTGCTTAGCAAACTTCTTCCAGAATTTTTCGTCACTTGCGTGGCCTTCTTCAGCAAATAATAGGTCGAGTGCAAAACCTTCCACGGATAAAAGTGGAGTGGTAGCCAGGCTCAAGCCCATGGTTTTCAGGAGGTGTCTGCGGTTCATAGTCAGGTTCAAAAATCAAGATAACATTTATTGGAAAATAAAAAGTCTAACGATCTAAAGTGATTTCAAAAAACTGGAAAGCTTCTCTGATTTGGAACGTGAAACAGGAACTCGAAAACTTGTCGCATGCAGAGTCAGCTCAAAGTTTCGGGCATTGCCTTCCACACTTAATATCTGCTTACCATTAACAACATAACTTTTATGGCAATGGAAAAACAAGCGGCCCGGAAGCTGTTCGGCAAACACTTTAAGACGGTTTCGAATAAGCTTTTTCTCCATCTTTTCCTGGTTCAAGTAGAAGACTTCGACATAGTTACCGTCTGCTTTTAGGTAACAGATCTGATCCATACCAAGTTGTAATTCCACCTTTCCATTTTCCGCTTCAAAACGAATGCTTTCCGCTCCATTATCGACTCCGGAAGGTACTTTCGAGTTTGAGCCCAGGTTTTTTGTAAGGGCCAGCGCATTCACTGCACTTCGCTTTTGGAAACGGTACTGCTCATACAGAACCTGAATGATAATGGGAAAAATACTGATTGCCGCGGTAAACAGCGCTACCTTTTTAAAAAGGTCTGACAAAGGCGTCGTGGAAAGATTTAAAACAACGAAAAACAGGAAGATCAATACACAAATGACCGCCACAACTGAAATATAAAGTGTGACTTCTTTCCCTACCGTCCAGCTATCTTCCTGCATATAATTAGGAAGTATCTTTCGAAAGCTTGTAACTACCAAAATCACAGAAATAGAGCTTACAAAACCGATGACCAGTGCAAAAAGCAGTCGGTGAATAACGGACAATGCCGCAAAACCAAAAGGCGCTATGAGTGCAATAAGCATAAAAGTGACCACTCCAGGTAGCACAATGCTGGTTGTATTGTAGATGAAGGGATGCGGTTTACCTAAAAGAGACAAGATGTAAAGATGATCACTCAACCTTTTATAATCAATTGTTGATCTAGTCTGACCTCTCTACGAATCGCTTAGGGCTATTAATTATTTTCATGGCAGGCCTAATTTCTTTTCATGGCGCTTTTTATCCGCACTTAAGCAGATTAATTATCTTCGGCATTTAATCTAAAAATCATGATCGAAGTTCGACACCTGAAATTGATCGATACCATTGCGAAAGTTGGGTCCTTAAAGAAGGCTGCCGAGAAGTTGTTTTTAACACAGTCCGCATTGAGTCATCAATTGAAAGAGCTTGAAGCGCAGCTTGAAACGCAAGTGTTTTACCGCATCAATAATCAACTCCATTTCACTCCTGCGGGAAAGGAGTTTAGAGATGCCGGTGCGGATATTCTGAACCAGTTAAAAAAGCTTGAAAATAGTGTCCAACAAATTAACCAGGACCAGCTAAGGGATTATGTGCATGGATATTCTGAAGAAGAAACGAAGCGACTAAATGATCAGGCTAAAACGGTTTCTGATCTGTTGCACTGGGATTCTATATGGGAGGATGGGGCATTGATATTAGAAGCCGGATGTGGTGGTGGGGCGCAGACGAAGATCATTTGTTCAAGCAACCCGGCATCCAATTTTATTGCTGTTGACCTCTCAGAAAAATCACTATCACAAGCAAACGAAATGGTAAAGAAAAATGACATTAAAAATGTAGAATTTAAACAAGCTGATGTTTTTGATTTACCATTTGATGATGCATGTTTTGATCATGTTTTTATTTGTTTTCTTCTCGAACATTTGAAGAGTCCTGAAGTGGCTCTCAAAGAATTTAAGCGAGTCCTTAAAAAAGGGGGTACCATAACGGTTATTGAAGGAGATCACGGGTCTACTTATTTTTATCCTGAAAGCAAGGCAGCACGAAAAGCTATTGAAGCACAGATCAGCCTTCAAAAAATGAATGGTGGTAATACAAATATTGGCAGGCAATTATACCCTATACTCAATGATGCAGGATTCAAGGACATCAAAGTAAGCCCAAGGCAAGTCTATGTGGATGATTCAAAACCTGAGATGATAGAAGGTTTTATCAAAAACACCTTCACGGCCATGATCCGTGGAGTAACAGAAGAGGCCCTTTCAAAGAAAGTCATTTCAAGTCAAGAAATGGAAGACGGTATTCAGGACCTGTATAAAACAGCAGAAGGCGGAGGCACGTTTTGCTATACCTTTTTTAAAGCGAATGCCATTTTAGAGTAATAGTTAAAAATCACTATCCATTTTGACTCTGAAGATCACTCCCTGGCCAAAAAGCGAAAGCCCTGAGTTAAACACGACGAGTGCGGCGGCGCCGAGCAGTACCCAAACCCATGTAGGAGCATCTGTGTTTTTCAAATAGGAGGCCTCACCAAATAAACTTAAGCCGAAGCCGGTGAGGACCAATCCACTAATGGAGAAGATGAGCCATTTCTTTTTCAACGATTTTGTGTTCATGGATCTTGATGTTTTAACTTGAAAGAAACAATAAAAACTCAAAACCTCACACCGTGCCTTTTCAGGCATTGGAAAAGCGTGAGAGTCACAAGTTCAAGGGGATTGCCGCGGCCCGCCGCCCAAAACCCCAGCGCAAGCCTCGCAAATCGTCTCTATTTTGCTACTTTTCCATCATGAAAATAGTAGTCCTCGATGGTCATACACTAAATCCTGATGACCTTAGCTGGCAGGGTTTTGAAGAACTCGGTGAAGTAGAAGTTTATCCGCGAACATCAGTCGATCAACTGATTGAACGATCCGAAGATGCTGAAGTACTCCTCATCAATAAGATCAAGCTTTTCCAACCTGAAATAGAGCAATTACCTAAACTGAAATACATTGGACTTTGCGCCACAGGTTATGACAATGTGGATCGTGAATTTGCCCGTAAGAAGGGTATACCCGTTACCAATATTCCAGCCTACGGCACAGCTTCTGTGGCACAGCATGCGTTTGCTCTACTGCTGGAATTGACCAACCGCGTAGGCATCCATAACAAAAGTGTGCACGAACTGGAGTGGGTGCGCAGTGAGGATTTCAGCTATTTCAAAGCCCCTCTTATTGAGTTGCAAAATAAAGTCATGGGCATTTTAGGTTATGGGGCCATAGGTAAGGAAGTCGCCAAGATCGCGGAGGCATTCGGTATGGAAGCGCTGGTTCATTCACAGCATGCAAAAACAATAGGTCATGGAAGGTTGGTTGCCTTGGATGAGCTTATGGAAAAGACGGATGTTCTCTCCATCCATGCTTCATTAAATGAACGCACCAATAGTCTGATTGATAAAGGGGCTTTATCTAAAATGAAGTCTTCCGCTTTGATTATCAATACCAGTCGTGGGGCCATTATTAATGACTACGACCTGGCGGAAGCTTTAAACAACGGGCGGATAGCAGGAGCTGGATTGGATGTATTATCCAAAGAACCTCCTTCAGCAGACAACCCTTTGCTTACGGCCAAAAACTGCATCATCACCCCGCATATCTCCTGGGTATCAAGAGAGAGCCGTCAACGGTTGATGGATATTGCCGTAGAAAATCTAAAGGCTTTTTTGCAAGGTGAGCAGAAGAATGTAGTGAATTGAGTTTAGTGGTGTCATCCCGAGGAACGAGAGATCTTACTAAGTTTAACCAGCACAAACTTAGTAAGGTGCTTCGCATGGCTGAGCCTGTCGTAAATATTAAATAAAATTACTCCTGATGAAAAAATCTGTACTGCCCGTGCTTTTCCTGCTCCCTTTGATGACAACATGCAGTCAACTCCAGAATTATGAAAACTACGATGTTGAGATCCCACCTGCTTTCGAGTTAGCGAATATTATGGTAGCCCTCACTCAATTTGGGAAGACTGATGATAACATTGTAAAAAAAGGGACAAACTACCATGAAGCGGTAATTAAATATTTTTTACCCTATCAAGATCATCCTGCGATAAAAAAGCTAACTCAAATTTTTAATGGTGATCGTAACGCGAATTACATCGCCTATCACGATTGGAGGACGGGTTCTTACGAAGCAGAATTCGTTGGTAAACAACTGAAGTTCAGATCACTGATCCGAATTAGGAACACTTTCAAAAAACATGCCGATCTGATTGAAGATTTTGCCAACTTTTCATCCTTTTTAGAATTCTATGATCAGCATAAACCTTTATTCCAACGTTATGTCAACCAATACAAAAACGCGGTATCAATAGGCGATATGTGGCAGTGGATGGAATTCCAATTTCCCCAACGTTACGATGGCTACAAAATAGTGATGTCGCCTTTAATTGGTGGCTTCCATAATACCATCAGGACTAAATCCGGTAAAGAAACAATCATGTTTGTTAATGTGCCCGACGCCTTCATCAATCAAAAGGATTTAAGTTCCATTGAAAAGGGTAACATGGTGAGAACTGTTCTTACCGAAATCGACCACAATTACGTAAACCCCGTTTCTGACAACTGGCATAGAGCAATTAACGATGGTCTTGCAAACCTTGATTGCTGGAATCAAAATATCGGAGGATATGATTCTCCTGTAAGAACTTTTAATGAATACATGACATGGGCAGTATTCAGTATCTATCTCAGAGAAAAGTTTGATACTGAAGCGTTTGAAGAAGTTAACTCCCTACAAGCCAATTTCATGGCAGATAGAAGGGGTTTTGTAAAATTTCGTTAGTTCAACAGCTATCTATTGGAGCTTTATGCTAATTAGAATAAGAGTGAAAAAATTCCCGATCTGTATCCTCAAGCCGTTGAATGGTTTAAGAAACAACAGTGTAATTGAATTAAACTAATTGCAGTTAAAAAACAGTGGATTGAGTATCGTCACTACGAGGCCAGCAGGACGAAGTAGTCCACTTGAATTGAAAATGCGAATGGGACCAGGAGATTGCCTGCCTGCGCGTAGCCGCTTCGGCAAAGGCAGGCTTCACCGCCAATCAAAAATCACACCCGCTGGGTTCGCAATGACGATAGTTGTTAATTGTAAATTGCCAATTGAGAAGTCACCATCCCCAAGTACCTTCTTCACCCTTAAAAGGCCCTACAATATCGGGTGTGATCCAGCCACCGTAAAAACCCCCTGGTTGTGGTTTGACTTCAACGCCGTCAATCAGGCATTTATCCATTTTTTGAGCATAAAAGGCTGGGTAGCCGGTTATGGCTTCAAACCCACGCATTGGCTTATCATAATACCAGGCCGCATCGTGAACAAACTTCCCATTGACAAGTAAATCGTAATAAGAGCCTGCTCCCTTCCACTCACAGTAGGTTGTGTGAGCAGCGGGAAGTAGCCGGCCTTCCTTCACCTCCTCAAATGGTATATAATACACGGGCGGGTGGCTGGTCTCCAAAACACGATAGCCCTGGTTGGTTTGAGTGATGCATATGTCATTGAAGAAGATTTCAATGGTTTTATTGAACTTCTCTAATCTGGGCGGCCGGGGATAATCCCAAACGGATTCCTGACCTTTCTTTGGTTTGACGGGCTTGGGTTTTTTCATATTAGGAAAACAACCTGCGCTGCGCGAAGTTTGTAATTATGGCTTTACAAGATGATTCTTTCTGGATGCGGGTCGCCATTGATGTAGCCGCAGAAGCCAATACTCCTTTCGGAGCAGTTTTGGTAGATGAAGAAGGGCAGCATGTTGCCGGCTTTAACAGCACCAAACTTGACGGCGCCACGGCCCATGCAGAGATGAATGTTGTCCGAAAAATGGATCAATTGGATTATGATAATGCAGAAGACCTCATTCTGTATACTACCGTAGAGCCTTGCCCAATGTGTATGGGGGCTGTTATTTGGGCAGGAATCGGAAGTGTGAAATATGGATTGTCAATTGACGAGGTTACGGAGTTCACAAAGCAGATTAAACTTCCCTCAACAGAACTGGCCAAAAGATCCTGGAGAAGTATTTTGATAACAGGAGGAGTGGAGAAAGAGAAGTGCTTTGAATTATGGAAATAATATTATTCTTCCAAAGATTCAGGTACTAGCGCTGTGGCTTGCAAATCCAGCTAATCCATTGTTCTTGCCGCTCGATAACCATAAGCAGCATTACGTGGTCCACCTGACCACGCTCCGTACAGGCGATATGCGATTGGGCTGTATGGATTGAATTCAGAAATATGCGCCTTGGCATAGTAGCCCCCTCCCCGATAACCATAACCGTAAGACTCACCATAGCCAGAGGGCCATCCCTTCACATTAGCCATACCATAGTAATCTACCCTGCCGTCACCATGCTGGCCTTCAAACTCGCGCCCGACTGAGTCTCCAACAGTAATCACTTTTTCCCACATGCTTCCTGCCAAATCCATTACCCAGTAATAGGAAGCGCCAAACAGCTCCCGGATTTCGTTATTTAATTGTCCTTCATCAAACCCGCCTGGTAGCTCCATTTGGTGTGTTTTGGAGTTTATCCTTCGGATCATTTTACGATCGCCAGCCGTATTCCACGGCATTTCGTGAGCCACTGGTTTCACGGGACCCCTGCAGGCCTTTGTATATTCGAGTTCGGTATATGGTCTTAGCGCTGCCCAGTCCGTGAATGCCATCATATCATCCCAATGCCAGAATACCATCCGCTGTTCGGGTAGATCCGCTACAAAATAGTCTTCTTCCATCCGAATCGTGCCCCCGGACTTTTTATATTTAGGCGTTCCTCCAGTATATCTGACAGAAGCCGCTTGGCTTGTTGTAGAGTTAAGAAAGGCCACATATACCCCCTGATTCACCTCGTATTTCATCAAATAGAAAGGGTCAACACCTTTTGGAAAGGCGGCGGGAATGGGTCCTTTTTGATCACCCTGATACTCCGGTTCACTGGCTCGGTAGAATAATACACCCCTCTTTGGTGATACCTTAATCTCTCGATCTTCTTTATTAACCGTATAAAGGCCATTGAACTTACCTGCATCATCCGACTTGTAGAAGGCTCCGTAATCCAAAGCCGTAGTATCAGGATCACCCAGGGTAAAATCTCCTCCCGGGATATACACCATCTCAATACCGTAGCCTTCGATGGTAGTGGTATTCAAATAATTGATATATCGTTCATTCAGTCGTGCCGTATCAAGTTGTACAAAAAAGCTGAACATAACATCACCTCTGTACTTGTCAATAGGGTAAACCATCATGCCTGCTCCATCAGTAGGTATTTTGGCCACAGCATCAGGCATTTCAGGGCTCGCTTTCCAACTAAGACGCGCCGAATTCGGCTTGAGATAAAGGTGACGATAACCGCCCGAATTATTGAGCGCTTTAAAAAATACCCACGCTGCATCATGATTTCTATCGTTGTTCCAGCTATTCTTCCAGCTTACGGTAACGTTAATACCGCGAATGAACTGTGGCTTATCCGACTGTATATATTCTACTTGTGTCAGTTTGATGCCATTTGAGTATGCAGAAGAAAGAGCAAATAGCAGTGTAAGAAGAGAAAGGGTACGCATATATCAATAGGTGTTGTTGGGTTTGATTTGTATACGATCAATTATTTAATGATGTGGGATTCGTCATATTTGATTTCCGGCCCTATGTTCTCGCCGATAGGAACAAGAAGTTAGTGGCACAAAGCAGTTTTAAGTTCCTAATGATTATTTGATTTCTGTTTTAAACCGTTGATATTGATCTGAACTTCCGGCGGCGGTTGTAACGTATTCCCAGGTTCCTATTGGTTCCCCATTAGCCACTTGGCCTTGCATTCTTTTTCTTTCCGGAAGTGCAGCAAACGGCCATACCCATTTACCTGAGGCTCTTTCTCCATTGTCAGTCAAAAATGACCATTGCCCGGTCATTCTTCCGGCCGCGTACTCACCGACCATCGCCAGTTGGCCATTGGAATGGTAGAATTTAGCCGGCCCATTTTCAAGGTTATTGATAAAGTAGATCTCTTCCGCCAGTTGGCCGTTTTCATACCAGATCTTGTACGGACCCTTCAATCTTATCATCAATGATTTTAGCCTCAAAAAAAGGATTGCCATTTTCATGATACCAACGCCAATCTTCCACCCCTTTTTCATACTTTGCCGTCATCCATTCCTGCCCGGAAGCATAGAACACGGCCTCTTTAATCTTTTTCTTATCCTGGAATATCTTGAGCCATTCCTGTGAAGTGCCCGGATACTTCGTTCTAATCGTATCCTGCCCCCAGGAATGGGTAGCGAAAGAAATCAGTATGAAAATGATAGGTCTCATTGCTCATTCTTCAATGAATCAGCAGGGCTTTTTCCAGCGGCACGATAGGACTGCAAGGTCACCGTTGCGGCCACTATTCCTATACAAATTATCCCGGCAATTAAGTAGACATAAGCATCCGGAGCGATCCTGTATGCAAATACCGTAAGCCAGTTGGTTATGGCCCAATATGAAAGCGGCGCTGCGAGTAGTGTAGCGAAAATTGCCAAAATCACAAATTCACGATTGAGTAGCGCCAATATCTGTTTAAGATTAGCGCCAAAAACTTTTCTCACTCCTATTTCTCTCTCTTTTGTTTTGGTGATAAAAGATACTAACCCAATAAGCCCAAGAAGAGAAAGAATAATGGCAACGCCACTTAACCCTATGGTAAGACTCGCAATTTGCTGCTCATTTTTATAAAGGGTTGCCAATCGCTGCTCTAGAAATTCTATTTGTATTGGTTCTTCAGGATGCCATTCGTCATATTCCTTTTCAATGGCATCAATAGTACTAAATAGATCTTCGGTCGAGAGTCGGAAAAGCATTTCATAGGCCCATGTTGGTTCAGCATGAACCTCAATAAACATTGGATTTACTTTTTCCTTTAGGGTGAAGTAATGATAATCCTTCACAATCCCATCAATGGTATAATGAATACCCTTGGTGCCGTCTTCCTCATTATCATATTCAGGTTCCATTTGAAAAACTTCTCCAATCAGCTCACCAGGCTTTGTCTTTAAGCTTGCCGCCAGAATCTCAGCAGCGGTTTCATTAATCAAAAACACAGATGCTTTCCCTCTTTTGAGTTCCTTCAAAACCGGGTGATCTATACCCAGTACTTCCATAGAACCCGCATCAATCATAATATGAGTGCCGTCATCATTAACCTCATCATCAGAGGCCTGGAGCATTTTGTAGGTAAGTGTGTTAGACATCTCGTTGCCTGGCACTCCACCACTACCCATGTTCAAGATATTCGGATGAGTGGCCAAGGCATTTTTCATTTTCAAGTAGCTATCGGCGCTGCTCACATTAATAGAAATAACACCTTCTTGATCGAAACCGAGATCTGTGGTTTGTATGAAATTGAGCTGTTGGTTAATGAAATAGGTAGCCGTACCAAGCCCAATTAACAGTAAAAATTGAAACCCAACGAGCATACGTCTTAAACCTAATCCATTGTTAGCGTTAGATACCTTACTCTTAAAAAGCTCAAGCGTATTCTTTCCGGAAAGTACCAGTGATGGATAGAATCCTGACGCCAACCCTATGAAAGCAGTGAGCAAAACCGCAAAAGAAATGAACAAGGGATCCGACAGCATTTCATTTTCCAGTTGCAACTCCATGACCGTATTGAAAACGGGTAGTATCAACTGTAAAATCAGTATCGATATAGGCAAACAGAAGAATACAAACATGAGGGTTTCAAAAAGAAATTGCGTCATCGTTGTTTTCTTCATCGCTCCCAGCGCTTTTCTAACCCCTATTTCACGCTGCCTTCCTATATAAAAGGCAATAGAAAGGTTGAAATAGTTGGTGACCGTGACCACAAGAATGATGATGCCAATAATCCCGAAGATCCAGAGGTATCGAGGATCTCCAGGAGTTTTTAGCTCATACAGGGCATTGCTGCCCAAGTAAATCGAGGCCAACGGCTCAATTAAGAGGCCTTTTTCAAGGGGATTGTCTTTGGCATCCGGCCGGAACCGCAAATACGCGCTGTTCACTTCCGCCAATAACTCGGCTTCCGTCACTCCAGGTAATTTTTTTACGTACGTGTAGTTTCCCCAACTCGGTATTCCTGGTGTGTTGACGATTAGATCGAAATCCAGGTGCGAATATTGAGGTACGTTTTGAATGACTCCGGTTATGGCATACTCGACTGAGTCGATGATAAGATATCTGTTGAGCAATTCCGCATCGTCCTTCCAGTCCGAGCTAAAGTATTTGACCACTGATGATTCCGTTAGAACTATGCTATGGATATCGTTCAAGGCTTGCTCAGCTGATCCGACTACAAAAGTCCAGTCCAGGACAGCAAAAAACTCACTTCCGGAATTAGTCCATAGAATGTTATTCTCGACTAATCTTTCGCCGTCCGATTTTTGTATATAAAACTGGGGTATTGATGTAGGGCTGTTAGTTGAGTTAAACTGGACAGCATTAACGATTTGAGGGCTGTTCTTTAATTCATTAATGTAGTTCAGTTGATCCTCGGCAGTCGTTCTCCAGTAATCTTTAAAGGGCATGACCGAATAGTTTTGCGATCGAAACACGCGCTGAACACGATAAATATTTTCTGCGTCACCATGGAATTTGTCATACCGAAGCTCATTTCTCAAATAAAGCAGACTAAGGAAAATACAAGTCATGCCTATGATCAAACCTGTAGCATTTAAGAAGGAGTGTTCACGGTGTTTGAGAATGTTCCTGATTCCTATTTTGAAATAGTTTTTGAGTAAAGGAGAGTGCTGCCTGTGGATATGAAGTTTCTTCCAGGCATAGGGTTTAAAGAATTTAAGTACATCCAGCCTGTACCTCTTTCTGGCGTAATTCTTCCCCTGATCAGCCAGACGTTCCCGAAAAGCTTCGTTTAAATCACCGGAGATTTCTTCGTAAAGTTCCGAATCACAGAACCATTGCAGGAAGCGTTGCCAAAACTTAGGTGGATTAACAGATGGCATTTTATTGGAGTTGTGGTAACTGATTCCAAAGTCTTGTACGGTGTGCCTTTAACTCCTGAATAGTTCTCACACCATAATCAGTAGTTTTAAAGATTCTTTTCCTTCTTCCTCCACGCTCTTCGATGGCGCCTCCCATTTCTGACTTGATCAAGCCCTTTTTTTCCAGCCGGCTCAACACTGTGTGTACCGCACTAATGGAAATCTCCTTGCCATTTTGCTTATGGTATTCTTTGCTTACTGAATAACCATAGGCTTCATCCTCCATGATCATTACGAGGAGCAAAATGGTCTCTTCTAAGTTCCCTAATTGTGTCATTATTATTTCTTCAACAGATGTAGAATATATTTCTTCAATATTTGTAGAACGTGGTTGAGTAGAAAAGGTTTAGATTATTTCAACATTTGTAGAACCAATAATTTAGACGGTGATGTAATAAAGTCGAATCATGAAAGACTAACTTGAAAAATTGATTATGGAAACTCTATGGACTGAATTCTGGTGGTTGTTTTTACTATTATTCCTGATTTTTTCAGATGATTCCTCAAGAAAGAAGAATAAGGACAAGGCTAAACCATATTAACCTCGAAAACATGTCGCATTCCTTCTAACGTTAAATTGGGTTCTA
>ERZ1740065.707-NODE-707-length-18492-cov-12.186310_pt1 | contig 18492 bp, 12 predicted proteins | sample MGYA00581738_ERZ1740065 | MGnify/ENA primary metagenome ERZ1740065 (study PRJEB43018, sample SAMN04849749) | marine metagenome | isolation source: floating plastic debris | place: Pacific Ocean | collected 2008-09-01 | study: EMG produced TPA metagenomics...
TATTATTATTATTATCATTATTATTATTATTATTATTATTATTATTATTATTATTTATTATTATCATTATTATTGTTATTATTGTTGTTGTTATCATACCATTATGATTATCATTACTAGTATTGCTTTTTTATTACTGTCTCTGTTATTATTGTTAGTTTTGTTGTAAAATTTTAGAAATGAATGAGTCTACCTGTAGGGAGACTTTACCAGTAATTAGTAGCTGTAGTCTGCAGAGGAGGTTGCCAGCATCCAGGAAACCAATGCTGAGACGAGTTACACCTGCTGGTCAGTCATTAATCATATTGACTATGTCACCATCATTGCCACCACTAGTATCAGTACCAACGCAGTTAGATCTTAGGTTGTGGAAGTACAATCACTCCATACTGTGAGTCTGAATTGACTGGAGATAGTCTCCTGTGTGGCTGTAGATTATAGTGCAATCCAGTGTTGTACGTTTTATTTCTTCAAACTGATTGGTATGTGATTGATTGCCTGATTGGTGTGCGATTGATTGCCTGATTGGTGTGCGATTGATTGCCTGATTGGTGTGCGATTGATTACCTGATTGGTGTGTGATTGATTAGGTGTACAGTTTACTAGAGAAAACAATATTATTACATATGATAAGATTGTGCAATATTTGCTTTCATGAATCCTATATTTGCAGCCCCATGGTTACATGACTACTGATTGTTCCTTACAGTCCGGGAGGCTTCCAAGCCCAGAGCCTATGAAGATCATATAGTGAGGAATTTCTCAAACCTACTGGACGCACTAAAGAATGCAGATGTAGTTTGCATCATCTGCTCCCTGAAGGTATCAGTGGCGGAGGAGGGAAGATTTACTACCATGTACTCCCTGTCAGCCCACAAGGTGGCGCTGTGCTGCTACTCAATAGTGTACCGGTTTTTCCCACTGTCTCGTGTCTGGGGTGCTGTGCGATTGTCCGTCTATCTGTCTATCGGACCCTTCGATTGTTTCGATGTTTGCTCAGCAAACTTTAAGGTGTTCACCCCACGGAATGTTCTTTTGTGACAAACATTGGGAAACTAGCAGAGATTCTTTTTGTTGTTAACAGGAGTACGCCGATTGGAAATCGACTTCCTCCACGGTCATTCAAATTTCAGCGACTTCAAACCGAAATGTCTGCACGTGGGAGAGCTTCATTGTTCCATTGCCGCTATTGTCTAAGCAAGCTGTGGACTGTTGCAGGTTATTCATCCATATCTATAGCCACATCCTCTACCCATATACGTGTGTTGCCCGTACCACCGCACTCCCTCATCCCTCAATATACACACCTAATGCTCACACCACACTCACCACCTAATGCACATTCAGTGTATTTTACAGGGCGATATTCAGCAGCTGCATGAAGAAGTCACCCATATTCAATGACTCGAAGACTGCCCTCAGCCTATTGACAGCGTGTGATCTAATAACCCTGAGCTGTGAGTGGTCCCTTCATCAGCTCTATCACTGTAACCACTGAGATCTCGTCATGTCATAGTTTGGTATTGTACTGTAGACGATTTACACATGCATGACCTCTCTCTGACCTCATGGGTCCTTGCCGCTGATCAATTTGATAAGAGATCTCTCATATGTGCTCATCAGGTGGGCGCCTTGCATTCATTGTATCTTCCTGACGATTAACTTTGCTTCAGATTCGAAGTTTAATTGATAGAGCTGCTAATGTTTCTTTTGTTTCCACTCTAGTTTCATGCTTATCGTTTCTGCAGTCATCAGGAGAGTGTGAGACTGTCAACAAGTTTTATTCAAAGTGGAGCGAGAGTTGGCAGCGTGTAGAGTCATGCGATCTTACGTCTGTGTACAGACTCGAGATTGCTATAGTGCCACTGCTGGTGCAAATGGAAATGACAGGACTGAAGGTGGACATTGATGAACTCAGTCGTTTAGAGAAACTATTGTTTGTGAGTAATACTGTTATTTGACTGTTAAAACACTGTCTTTAAACGTGGCCTGGTTGGACTTGGCTCCCGGTATTATTTTAAAGCTCATTCTGTTTTCATTCGCTCAGTGAGTTAATTTGATTTTGGCTCCCTCCCCCAGGGGTTCTGATTGGTTGCTTGCCACTCGCCAACTGTTTCCAATGCCTTGTCAATGTCGAAAGCTGTTGCTATCACGTTACCATCTGTATAACCTTGACATGTCAGACATGGTCGAATAGCTATTGGCAAACAATGATTCTTGTAAGGAAAGCTTTACTAACAGTTTTTAATCACCGGAAGCACAGGAATAACAATCAGTTCATCAGCGAGCCGGGTCGGATGTCCCATAAAGGGCACCCAATGGGCTCATACATCACCGGGCGTAATAACAAATATTATTATCTCTACCCAATACAGCTAGTATCCCCAGATCGTTTTACGCTACAACATTTGTTCCAATTTCCTGCCCTCGGGTGTCGGTGATGTTGATTCATGCCATGATGTATTCACATCATGTTGCGTTAAAGGAAGAGATAAAGTTCCTCAAAAACCGAGCCACGGAGGTGAATGGAAGTCCCATTGATATGAACAGTCATGCGAATATACGACAGGTAATAAAGATTGGTGTATATAATGCTGGAAATGTTCTCTACATGCCTGGTCATTTCCAGGTCCTCTTCAATCGACTCAAACTGGACAAGCTGCTGCCTAAAAGTTCAAAATATAAGACATCAAAAGGCGGACATATATCGACATCTCGACCTGTCCTAATGCAGCTCACCTCGAACCATCCTCTGCCACAGATAATTCTCGACTATAGGCAGGTCAGCTGACCTCTATTCTCCCAGGCAGAAGTCTGACATGTCCTAATCCATCCATATACCCCCTCCCTAGGCATTCAAGCTATACAGTACATACATAATTGGAGTGAAGCAGTATATAACTACCGGTATGATTAGGCCTCAGTGGTACCAAACAGGCTGTCCCACCGGCCGTCTCCAGTCACTTAAACCAAACCTACAGGCTGTGCCAAAGACCAGTACAACACTAAATACTCCAGGTCAGTATTTGTAGTCTGTGTGACCCGCAGACATTGTAATCTGAGCACCGGTGTTTCTGTCTCTGTTCGATTGTAGATGGCGGTCAAGTTGATATTTGTCCCAGGTCTATCTACACTGCCAGAGAAGGTTGCACACTGCTCTCTGTTGGTAAGCTAATGAGTACATGCCAGTGGTACACTGGTGCTACAATAAACTGTTTGTGATTCTGAGACCTCAGATTTTTAACTTCCTTTTTCAGATTTCAGACAGATAGAATTCAGAATCTTTGCACATCTCACCGACGATAAGGAGTTAACAAGTGCGTTCAAAAATGAGAGCGTAGATATATTTACTCAAATGGCTTCTCAATGGTAAGAGACCAGTGTATGCTAATCGACAGTGGGATAGGTTTGAAGTGCACATTATAATGGGTACTGCCTTCGAGGGAGACCATCCTCACATGTACTGTAGAGGCATAATTAATCTCTAGTGACTTATTACCAGTTCCTGACTAACTAAGCTGGCCTGTAATGTGATTAACTTCTGGCCGTTCTGGCTCCTGCAAGCTCTAATAATCTCAAAAAGTCATTAGACACCCTATTATTGGGTTCAGAAGATCTAAAATTACTGTAGGTTGGGTAAGGGTTCCATAGCAGAAGCAGAGCGAGAAAAGATGAAGAGGATTGTGTACTCGGTCATGTATGGCATAGGTATATATCCATCTATGGGCGGAAAGGGTTATGAAGTTATCATCATAGCATCTATGTAATTGTTGTTCCCACAGGTCCCCATGGGCTTGCCCAACACCTGGATATTGCCCCTGCAGAGGCCCAGCAGATCATCCGCAAGTTCTTGAAGCGTTACCCAGGAATCAACAAACTGTCCAACCATGTCATTTCCAGATGCAAGCAACATGGTCAGTAGTTCTGGTAGTATTGTCCATATGCTGAACCCAAACCATCTGAGCACAGAGGAGGTCTTGCAATTTATCACGAAATCATCTCCTGAGGGAAAACCTTGGGATTGGTCTGAGATTCAGCCTAATACATATCCTGATTGGTGATCAATGGTTTCGTTGAAATGACAAAAAATCTCACCTCTTGTTTCAGCACTGGCAAAAAATCTACATATGTATAATAGGGAGGCTTCAATAAAGTTGTGATGATGTTTGTTTATTTTTCCTATTGACAAAACTTTTTTGACAGATAGGAAGATAAAATGGTATCTTTCAAATGCGAAATGTTTTTCCCAAGTGCCACTGTTTTTGATAACGAAAATGAAAATATGGCTGCTTAAATATGAATGAATGACTCGTCACTGACCCTATTCAACCACTACGGTAGGCGAAGCTGTCATTGACAATGGAGACAAGGGAACAATGACCAGCGGTGACGTGCAGATCTAATCACTCGTCACCCATCATCCGAGATTGAGTGTGGTCGATGTATGCTCACCCTCTTGTAGGCTACGTTGAGACGGTGCTGGGGCGGCGCAGGCTGCTCCCTGATATCAATCACTCAAACTTTAACTCACGCTCGCACTGTGAGAGACAGGCTATGAACTTTGTTATACAAGGTAGTATCCACCCCTCACTGGTCTATATTCTGGCTCCATTTCATCGTGACTGCGATGTTGATAACTATTAAGGCTCAGCTGCTGACATCTGCAAGATCGCTATGAGACAGGTGTGCGCAGAGATGAAGTTATCAAAGATTGAATCAGTGTTAGTAGGAATAAAGATTACCATGCCAGTTGCCCTCGGCGTATCGCTCGCCTGTCACCAGATTTTTCCTCTTTTTCAGCTTGCTTGTGCAAATCCATGATGAACTGCTTTTTGAGGTTGAGGATGACTCTCTGGAGATGGCTAAAGGTCTGTCTATTCTGCTTGATGTTCAAGAGTTTCAATGAGATCCTAAGATTTTATGGTGCTATGCTATACACGGCATGATTTCACATATACCTTGGAACTTGATATTCAGATTCCTGTGCTGAAAATCTATAATTCCTGATCATCACTGAATGAGCTTGAAGGGTCACAGAACACATTATCACAATCGACTGACTTGATACATTTGGATAAACAAAATAAATGTGCAAGCACCTGCAGGTGCTGCCAATGATTGATTTACGATCAATGATGGTGACAAAAAGATACAAATTAGCACATTGACAAACTGCTTCAGTTTCCTCCATGGTCTTCAAAACCATGTTAAATTGCAGAATGCTGTTACAAGTGTATGGAAGCAGATTGTGGACTATGGCATGGGCTGATAGAGCTGAAAGTCCCGCTCAAGATATCACTGAGAACTGGGAAAAACTGGTCCAAGATGCAAGAATAGCAGCAACAGGGCAATACTGCACTCATGTTTTCACACAGCCATTGCTATGAAAGGATGTCAACCAACGAGCAGACTGCAGCAATCTGATTACTGTGTTTACATCATTTGCTCCACTGTCTGCTGAACCGAAACAAGGGTAAGGTATTGAATTGTTGTTGTGTCTAGTCATATAAACACAGACTGGAAATAGGTTACATGATGTTCATACAAACTATATCAACGTCGCAGTTAGCTTAATAAACTGAACTATAACTAGATAAGTTTATGAGCTCATCTCATTAGATTACAAGAATAACATTGACCTTCTATTCTGTTTGTTTCATAAATAGCCCACTAATCCCCTTTATGTACCAGCGGGTATACATTTTTTGTTACCTTTCAGCCTGTCTATCACTATGTCATGACATTTATCACAGTCTGCCATTTTTACTGTCTTTCTCCCTGTTAATAATCAAATTTGGTCACAAATCGGTTAATTCTAGGATATGGAGATAATTGTTTCTTCCTTGAAACATGCCACTGTTTGCTGTAGTAACATAATATGGAAGCCTTCTATAATTGGCCAATGATTCTCATAGTTCACTCTGATTGGATGTTGACTGAAAGGCTTTGGTTTAATAGCGCCTGTCTCTTCAGCTGTTTCTCAATACTGCATTTGATGTGATATAGTTACAACCGGTAGATTTCAGACCTTGAAAATCATTTTAATTTTGAACTACATAGAAGTTGGGAGTTGGGAAAGAGAGTACAGAGTGATGGATAGGAGGTAAGTGCCTATGATATAGTCAGCGGAGCTGACTTTGTTTATACTACTATGTGTTACTATGATTGCTTACTGTTTGGTGTTTTCTCAATACAAAGAGTATGCTTGATGGAATTTAGCCTGAGGGATATTTACATACAACAGATAACCTTTCCAACTCACTGCTTTGTCTACATACCACTCAATGATCATTATTGGAAAGCGTAACTTTTAAAAAGAGCGATATGGTCTATGTGTCGTCTTATAGCTTGTAGCCTGCAGACAAGACTGTAGACTCCTTTTGATTTTCTTGCACCGAAAGGTAAGAATCAATAGCACAAAACCTTTGTAAATAAATAAGACTAGCTTTTTATCCACCTCTTGTGCAGCGGCCAGCCTAGGGCATTCAACTGTCGGTTTTTACCGAGGGCAGACTGCGGACTCATATCAATGAGCCTATCAAATCAGATGATTGGTTCTATGATGATGTGACATGATCTCGAGTCACATTTTATTTTTATTTGTACAGATCATCAGGGTAGTTCCCTCAGTAGGGTACATGAAATAGAATCTGCTAGTGACTATCAACATTGATGGCAACTGCCTCATTGATGGCATACTGCTACTATTGCATGCCTTCATATTTTAGAGTGGTAAAACTTCAACTGCTATGCTTTCTGGTGGCAACAAACTTTTTCAACCTTTCTGCAGGTAAGTCTTTTATATGTCATCCACACTGAAAGAATCAAAGATGATGTTTCAGATTCTGTATTGTTGTTGCAGTACACTGTCCTGTCTACATAGGGGCGATTACCCAAAGTTAGAGTATAGACTTTGTTTTAGAATCAGCTGCAAATGGACCATTAGGAATGATTTCGGGTGATATCAAGGACTGGCAGATCACTGCTAGCTCATCATATCCTGCGGAGTGGGACAGTGGCTGCCACTTGAAATTTGCTCGTTTGTACCAGAAGGACTCCTTTGGCTGGTGTGCTCGGTTTAAGACCAAGTCGGAGTGGCTACAGATTGACTTGGGAGTGCTGTCTAAGGTAAGTTAACTAACAGGTGAATGAATGATAGTGATCATCAATCATCAATGAAATGTTAGCAGTCAATATCTAGCTTGCTTAAAAGCTTGATCGATAAAGGAACCGTGACTGATAAACAAAACAGATTTGGAGCTGTCCACTCCAGTTTTTTGTAGTCATTCACTCGACCTGATAGAAATAATACATTAGGGACAAAATTGCTAACTGCGATGCGCTCAAGGCAATTTGCTAGCCAATCTGACGTAATAATACAATTGCAGATGAGAATGATGTTGTGTTAACCATTCTGTGACTCGACACAATACCTTCCGATATCATGGCTCGGACTGTACTAATGATCAATGGATTAGGTGGCAAATCAAAGATTTCTTTTGATCTGCCTTAAAACTAAAGAGATGTGTACCCAGAAAATCAAGACATACCCCCTGGACTCTGTGCTATTCAAACAGACCTCTGCATTGTAGACATACACCTCAAACTCTGTGCATGTTGGGTTTGCACGATAAGTAAGATCAAGAATTACAAATTCACCAAACATTAAACCAACAAACACTTCACTGTTGGTTGACTTGTGGTGTTCAGTAAAAATACACTTTGTTTATCATTCACTTTCCTCTCCGATCCTCCCTAAGGCTTTAAATGGCATGTTGCCGCTGAACAATGGTGCTCATTAACATAAAAATTCTTGCCTTCCTATGATGTTCAAAAGGACTGTCTCTGCTTAGGTAGACAAGTTAATACTTCAACAAAGTTTCGTGTACTTAATTATTTAATAGTGCAAGCTTGTCGCTGCCAGATGGAAATAGTCAAGTGTACTTTGTTGGGTGTCATGGTTTAAGGTTGCGTGAGTGAAAGCATGGACATTATCTCTCATTCTATCTCTCCCTCCCTCCTCTCTCACACGGTTTCACATAGGCGGTATGACTTTCCTAGTAACAGCTTTCTAATACTCAGCCGTGGATGTTTTCACAAAAATGGAATGTTATTCGAACATCAAAAATCAAATCCCATTTCAAAATGTTCAGTCATGTCTTTGACGGTGCTTGATGGAATTGCGTGTGCTCAAAAACCAGGCTGCAACAAACATGAACAAGCTTAGTATTGTAAACTTGTGGCACAATACGCATGAACTTCAAGGATTCATTCTACAATATAATCATTAGCTAAGTAAATAATTTGTTAGTAACTGTGGTGTCTAGACTACGTGATTTCGTCAAGCCTCATCTAGCTTTCCTAATTACGCCGCCTGAGCAATTGCTGAATACTTGCTGAAGGTTGCCAATGTCTGCTTATAGGTGACAGGAGTCATGACACAGGGCCGTGGTGACGGCATGGAGTGGGTTTCTCAGTACCTGGTCTCCTATAGTCCAGATGGTCAAATGTGGAGCTATGTTACTGAGTCGAACAATGCAGCCAGAGTAAGTGATGTGTGTATGAAAACACACCCTTGAGTGATTTGTTATGATAATGCCTCAGGGCATTGAGCTTAGTTGACTATTGTCAGAACAGCTGTAAATAGAGTGGTTACTTACATGACTTCACTTAGTTAAAAAAGGCAACAGTCACAATATGGTGGCTTTTAGATTTGATCTAGACTCTTTTTTTACGCTAGTCTGGTCATGAGTTGCACTCACATATGATGTGATTGAGAAGCTGTGCTTTCAATTTGTCCCGTTGTGATGCAATGTTGCTCCCTTTCTCTTGCAGATTTTTGAAGGGAATTCTGATTCATTTCAAGTTCAGCACAACTACCTGCCCACACCTATCATGGCCAGATTTGTTAAAATCCAAGTTTACTCTTGGAATCGACATCCAAGCATGAGAGTCGAACTCATTGGGAATCAAGGTATACATGCAATCTCACTAGCAGCTTGTGTATCACGATCATGATGTTACCAATAGCTTACATTATACTCTAAATATTGTGAAAGCTCTAGCAGTGAAGACAGGGTAGCAGCCTATCATCTGTCTCCATTCTCTGGTTTCAGACAGCAAGCATCAATTAGGCCTCATGCCTCATGGCACATTGAAGGCATCTTCATCAAAAAGGTACAGAGGTGGGAGTTCCTGCCAAGCACAGGCTGGACACCTGCTCAGCAATAAGGCATGGTGTCCAACCGAATCATCAGGTAATGATGACTGGTCATGTCACATCACGTCATTGAGAAATGGAGGTGAAGGATAAATTTCCATGACGTTATACAGACAAGGAATGGATACAGATAGATATTGGACCTCCCACGTTGATCACAGCATTTGTCACCAAGGGACGAGGGGACACGAGGAGGAAGCATTGGGTTACCAGGTATAAGGTAGCCTACAGCAATGACTCCGAGCACTGGCAGTCCTACCAGGAGAGCTCCACAGTCAAACAGGTAAGGAGACTGTCTGATCTGACTGCCAACCTCCATTTTAATATTGAAACTTGATGTGTTTTATTGCTATGAAATCGGAGCCTTTGAGTCAGTTAAATGATGAGGCTCTTTCTGTTTTTCAGTACCTGGGAGTCGACACTATGTCAAATGATACTAACCCATTTGCAAGTCTGCCTAATATCCGAGGCACAGACGGTGTTATGGTATGTTATCAGTGCGTTTAAAGCATCACCCGTTCAACTCAACAGTTGAAATTCATCAAAATCACCCATTGTTTTTAAACATCGCAACACCTCGGGCAAAACAGTGTCATACCGACTATGAGTGGGGATGGTCGAATTACACATTCATATGTTTAAAGTTAAATATCTCACCGTGGCGCAGGCTTCCACAAAGTGATATCTTTACACAATGCACGCTGGGTGGCATGTGTAAAGTGAACCTAATTACTCGTTGATAGCTCTCAAGTGGGGAGTGATTAATTACCTGGTGATATGCATAGCTACCTCACTCAGTAGCTATGGATGCTCTCCTCAAGGAAACCCCCTGACCACAACACTGTGATACTGTTGAGAGACTGTGATACTGTTGAGAGACTGCGATCTGTTGTTTACGTTAGATAAAGTCTTTGTTGCTTATTTTACTGTGACTCTTATGTAGGCAGTGCGTTCCTCTTGTGTTCAAAATAAGAATAAATACAACCTATACCAACATTATCATTCTCTTACCAGCTGCTGCTTCGTTACAGGAGTTTGGTGGTAACATAGACAAAGATACGGAGAGAGTCAACTACTTGTCCAAACCGTTCATAGCTCGCTTTGTCAGATTTTACCCGATATCATGGCATAGAGAAATTGCCATGAGAGTGGGGGCGCTGGGCCGGCCCCATCAAGGCCTCTGCCCCGCTGGATTCACACAGCCTAACTCAGCATCACCATGCAGTAAGTTTCATATGTTACGTGGAGACCCTTCATTAAGTCAAGTGCAGCTCCTGTGCAGCTTTTACACATGTCAAGCCAGCTTAGGGGAGATGATAAGGAGTTGCAGGTTGTCAGCAGGTTGTCAGCAATACTCTTCAGTAAGCCAGTAGGCCTGGCTGCTGTGAGTATAGCGGTCCAAGATCATATTCAGAATGTTTACTCATCAGATTAGGGATAGTCCGTCATCATTAGCTCCACTAGGTGCACCAACACACACAGCAGTGGTATCTAGCCGCTATCGCGCTGCTCTGATGGTATATCCAAGTAACAGATACTGTTGATCAAACAGGAGGCAGTCAGGGAGGCCAATTACTTAATTTCTTACCCAGCGGCTTTCCACACTCCCTACCTACAAAACTTTCTTATTGCTTACAGCTGTGGTAGCCAATGTTTTATTTACTTTAGTTGAAAACATAGCATTCAAGAAGGAGACATGGCTCAACAAGGAACGCCACAGGAAAAGGGCGTTGGAAGGGATTTATGACCCTTGGCTGAGCGAGAAGCTTTCACAGAAGGCAGTTGATGGGGTAACAGTGAATGACATCAACTCCTGTACAATACTGGACAGTTACTATGACGACGAGCCACAGTTGACCATAGACCTGGGAGTTCGCTATGATGTGGCTGGAGTAATTATATACACTTGGCAAGGACAGAAAGATGGTATGTTGCTGACCTTGCGCAATCAGGTTGGTCGACATAGTACACAGTCATTCAGACTTCACTTTCTTGCATTTTAGAGAGTGACAAATACAACAAGGATTACGCCATCAATCTAGACAGCCTTTCAGTTTTTGTTTCATCCGGAAAGACTGGCGAGACGTTGTGCGGGAGAGTTTCCAATCATGAGAATGAACTCATGTTGCGTAGAGAACACAGCCTAGCCTGCAGTCACAGAATAAATGGCCGCTATATCAGAATTCAACCAGATGGTAGGGCTGAACGCTGGCAAAAATGGTACAGCGCAGTTATCTGTGAAGTGATGGCATTCACGTGACCGTGTTCATACCTCATACCATCCGTAGTCATGGCGTGTGTTATTGTGACACTCCACTCGTTAGTACCAGTACACAGTGTAATTTATTTGTAATTGCAGTTAGCTTCACAGAATATGGGCTCAAAATTTTTCTATCATTCACGATATTTGTATTGTACCTCACTCAAGGCGACCATAACAATTTTATAGCTTGTTGTGATGTAAATTTTGTAAATAGACCTATTTATTCTATTTTTGTAAAAACTGAATGACAATGATGCATACTGATCTCTGATTGTGTTTTACAGAATTTTTATTCATAAGCTAACAGTTTCAACATGAAGAGATAAATGATCACGAGCAGTAAAGTTGGGGGCTGTTATTTAGGAGTTGTTTTCTTCCTATAATGACGAGTCTCGGATGGGTCAAACCCCTGTTCCTTTGACCCATATGTCGCCCAGTTTGGTGTCAGTGCCATGTAATCTGATGATGTGAATGCTGTACCAGTGCTACTGAATCTCTTGTACAGCTCATGGAATTTCTCATAGTCAATCCACGTCCACCATTGGCCATCAATAAGAAACTGTAACATAGACAAGGGGAAAGAACAGAATAAAGGAATATTGGTCCAGTTTCATAGACAGTACCAGAGGCCAGTGTTACCACCTTGGTGTGTGATATCAAGACACAGTTGGAATGTTCGTGTTCACATGAAATCTCATACTGTGGCAGCCTGTCAGTGAGCAGCCGACAGAACTCCACAACCTCCGAGTGCCAAGGCACATTCTTCATCGTGAGATCACTAGCAGCTGAATCACCACAGAATGTAACACCCTACAACCAAGAAGCAGAGCCATTATGTCAGACATATTGAACAGGCGAGTGATTGGAAATCTGATAAGAGACATGGCTGATTGGCCTGATTGGTAGAGAGCCGGTCAGCCATTACAAAGCAGGTTTGTGACCGATTGAAATGTTGTCAATAGTCAATATATCAACCTTCTAATCAAAGCATGAGCAGGTCTATGCATGGTTGACATGTGTGTGTTTATGTAATTTAGTTCAATGGTTTTTGGGAATTTACTAATGATCTTTCATGTATACAAAATCACAAAAATTACCTGAAACCGAGTTATGAGGTCAGACTGAGTGCACAGGTAATGCTCATACCACTAAACAAGAAAACCAGGGCTTTGTATGACCGGGCTGTGACCATGTTTGTAAACTGATGCCATGCAAACAGAGCAAGCGGACTCTTAACGACCATGGATTAATTGTACTGACCTTGACCTCTATAAAGTCTGGTTCGCCAAGGGAAACCAGCTGAGCATATTCGTCTAGCTCTACAGTATTGAACGATTTCACCAGCGTTAGCCTGTACACAGTTCTCTGACCCTACAGCGATTAACCTGCATGTGTTATACCGTATTCCAGGCTGCGGTACACATCATTGCTGTCAAAAACTGCATACAGCTGTATTCCAACGGAAGGAAACAGTGGTAACTACTGGCAACTACAGCAACTTTGTTCTTAGCAATTGTTAGCCTTAGCTAATATACATTCACAGGTTATGTTACCTTATCTTTTAGGTGCCTGAGGCTACTGATGAACCTCTCCCAGAAGTCCGAGAACAGCGGCCGATCGATTTTCTTCAGACTGTCCTTGGTGCTGGCATCAACACTGACATACAGCTGAGTGACCGGCTTCATATCCCTGTAACAGCATCAGTGTCAGCTACCCACTATGCAAACAGAACTCGTAAGACAGGAACAGTATCGTAACATTCACCTTATAGCGTCTGGAAACTGGGCGTTGGTGACTAAAAATGATGAGATGTGTTCGCTGTGCAGCAGGTCAACGAACTTGTTTATCTCGGGATACATGATTGGCTCCCCGACTAGTGACAGAGCGCAGTGTCTCACCGCCATACCCTCCTCTACCTTACTGAGGATCACTCCTGGCACACCTGCCAAGTTGGTGCCGGTCATTACAAACATATGCATGAAAACACAATTCTAGAGTAACAAAGAGCTACCAAATATGCCAAGCATAAAAAGTCATTGCCCAAAATAATTCAGTCATTAAATGTTTAGTTGATGATTGATATACGCAGGTTATCAGCAGGTGATTGTAAGCCTTGGAGTCATAAGAATAGAGGAGTTAGAGGGTGAACCTTTGAACTCATTGATCATGTTGCGGTGGTTTTGAAGTGCTCCCCTCACTATGTCCTCGGCGCTGTCCATCTGCCATTTCCACTCTGTGCCCACAGGGTTGGTGTGGTGACTGTGACATGATGAAAGTGTCTATCAGAGCCACGGCCCGACATTATTATACATTCATACAAACAGCAAACTCACCGCCAGCAGAACACACACTTGTTAGCACAGGCCAGACTGGGAGTTGTCTCCATACAGCGATGGCTCTCAATGCCGTAGAAAGTGTGTTTATAGCAGCCGCCTCGTCCTCTCAGCATTGACTGCAAGTAGTATGAGTGTGTTACTACCACATTGGCATGTCATATAACAGTTACAGTAGTATAACCTTTTACCTTAGTCCACCGGCAGAGCTTCACACCTGAATGTGATCCAATTATTTTATAGCCCTGCTTCTCTAGATTTTTCCTGATGGTGGGGGTTACCATTTCCCGCCTTGCTGAAGAGCTCGTTTTAGCTTTACTGTCAGCCATGACCTTTCCCATGTCCTCGAGGTCAAGTAGCCCTTCACCGTGAGACTCGGACTCACTATCACTGCTGCTCATATATACCTCAGTCTGAAATGAAAAACAATCAGCTCACTGCTACTGCTTACTGACTAGTACGAGCTGATGTAGTAGTACCTTGTTACAACTAGCATCCTTCTTACAGCTGCAGGCTGCACTGTTGCTGGAGCATGCACTCGTGGCACTTCTTTTCTTTCCTACTTTCCTCCGTGTTGGTTTGTACCCGTTGGCCAGGGTTGATACAAACTTCTGCTTCCAAAGCTGAAAGTCCAGCTGCAAACCTGCAAATACATGACTTTTCTCACAAACAGCTCTAAAAATTCTGGTTTCAACATCGGAGAGAGAAAATTTCCGTACTGCCGCCAGCACTTGTTGACACATTTTCATCACAGAATGAAACTTTCATGAATTGTTGAGCAGAGAGAGATGACAGCCACTGATCCAGATCTTTTGCCACCTGACAAAAAAACCTCACAAAATAAGAGATCACAACGCCATGCAGAAAACTATGCGGAAAACTATTGCGCATTTTAATTTTCAGTCACATACTTCCTCCCAATCCCAATACCAGTCAAATCTGATGGTCAATTATTGACAGGTAAGGATGAAATATGCTCGATAGCTTCGAATTCAAGAGAAGACAACTCTATTGCAGAGTAAAATAAAAATGTTGTGGATAGGATTTAGGGATAATTTCCCAACTAATGACCACATAAAGTATAGAGAGACTAAAAATGACAACAATACCATACAACCGTAACCACAATATCACCATACCTTACAGAAATCAGATCCATAGAGTGAGCTCCCAAGTCCCACAACACAGTACTCCATGCCTTGCAGGTACGCAGAACCATAGCGAAAGTCAGACACTGCGTCCTTCAGCCAGTTAAAGAACCACTCACACTTCTCATATGGCTTTCCATCTGTGTACGTGGGCACTATGAATACACAGTAGTCTCTCTTGGCCTGCAAAGTAGCAGTTTGTCAGCCACGGTGTGATGTTTGTATCTAGCATGCCTTAGCAGGTGTCATCTGTCATGATGGATCTGTGCATCATCCTAGTGCAATAAAATGCCCACGGTGAATGCTGAGATAATGGCGATCAGTTTTAGTCAACTCTATATGAAGGAGGCACATTATATTCTGTGTAGGCCACCTGAGCTTGTAAGTTCTCTGGTTCAAAGGTTTCGAGATTCACAAGGCATGACTTCATTCCAGCACTCAGAGAGACCTGATGCAGATCGTCAGCAAGGGCCTACGATAAAAAAATTTGGATGAGGAAATGATATGAAAATCGACAGAGTAATGCAGTTCCCATACCTTAGCATGACCCTTGAGGGAAGCATAGTAAATCGTCAGACCTTTTGTGTCTGACGTTGTTGACCCTAGAGTTTCAGTGTGACGATTAAGTTGGGCCCACTTGCAGTAATAAAAATACGATGCAGATGCCACAGACAGTCCAGCGACTAAGTACAGAGTCGTCTTTGATGGAGTAAAGGTCTTGGAGAGAACCGGCATATCAAAACTGTTAGATGTACTGGGCTTTTATGAAAGATTGCTGTCGCGCTGTTAGAGAAGGTATGAGCTAATCGACAGCAGCATCAGATTTCTACGTTTGCTGTTATCAGTATGTCGCAACAGCTTCTGTTCCCAGTCTGTTGTGCTGTCTTCACTCAGCAGAGGTCTAGTTCTGTTGTTGCTTTCTTCGTCACGCCGTAATAAAGAATAGCCCTGTTTGGAGATAAAATCGTTGAATAGTTGGTCTAGAGGAAGAAAAATACATCCGATACAAGATGTAGATATCGCATCGCTCATACTTTATTATGATTAGGTAGAACGATATTTATCGATCTATAATTTTATGGGTACTAGATTCGAACCTTTCCAACGGTCGTTGATTACCTCTTGGATTTTAGAGGTAGTTGTTTGACTATTAGAAATTTCGCGCTATAGACATTTAAATTAGGATGTAGCAAGCTGAATCTAGTCTCTTCCCTGGCCACTATTTCTTATTAGACACACGCCTTCTCTTCATTCAGGTTATCGGTAGAGGGCTACCCGATCATTTGCACTGCAAGCGCCATCAAAAAAAGTATCACTGTCAGTTATGGACTCAGAAGAGCATCGATCAGTCAAGGCCTTTAGAGATTACCTGAGAATAAATTCTATGCAACCTCAGCCTGACTATGGTATGTGTTTGTTTTCTCCGATCAGACCAACTGAAGGGAGTAACTTTAGTTTCCAGCTCTTTTGTCGTTGAGCCATGACATTAGTAGGTCTACCAGTAATAATTTATTGTACACTTTTAATAATGTTATTAAAACTCCTGGAGTTGATAATTAACCGCTTTTCGGTATCTGTATACGTAATGTATGTCCACAAATATTGCAGACGGTATCATCAAGTTCTTGGAAAACTACGCCGAAGAGAATGGCTTCAATTTCCGGGTGTTTGAGGTGAACGAATCACTGAATAACATAAACTGAACGTATCAAACATTTGCGATGCGTAATAGTGGATTTTCCGTCTGCAAGCTGCATGACGTCTACATGTATGTCTGACTGATGGCATGGTGAGTGACAGAGATTGCAGGAGTCTGCAGTCACGTGGTGATTTGAGGTATTATCAATTGTACAGGCAGCTGCTGATAGGCCGATTGGTATTATGACGATAGAGGGCAGCGATCCCAGCCTGCCCAGCATCCTGCTCAACTCTCACACAGACGTGGTGCCTGTGTTTCCTGTGAGTGAAGACCAGTGGAAAGGTTTCTTATCATACTAGATGTTAACTGCGTGTGATTGGCTGTTGGTGGTTGTAGGAGTTCTGGGATCATGACCCATTTGGGGCAGTAAAAACTGAGGATGGGAACATCTATGCCAGGGGATCCCAGGTGAGCATCAGCAACCATATGCTGATTGTTTACAGCTAGAATTGATAGAGACTGAAAATCAAGGTCACATGTTGACCTATTGACCTGTCTGACTCTACTAGCCAGTGACTCTCGTAGTAGGTGATTGTAAGGGGCTGCTGCCCATTCTATTTATATCTATTGGCTCCACTCCATGAATAAGAGAGAGGTATGATGTGATGTAGGACATGAAGTGTGTCGGCATACAGCACCTGGAGGCTATGAGAGAGCTCAAATCTCAGGGCGTCAAGCTGCTCAGGACTGTCCATCTATCGTTTGTACCGGACGAGGAGATCGGAGGTGGAATACTCTCTCATATCATCTAATATGAGCGTTTCATTAATATACGTGTGGTCATATGTGTGGGGCCTTTGTCAGGTGTGCTAGGGATGAAGCTGTGGGTGCAGTCAGAGGATTTTAAGACGCTGAATGTCGGATTTGCTCTGGACGAGGGACTGGCCAACCCGGGAGAGGAGATGAGAGTTTTCTACTCGGAGAGAAGTACTGTATGTAAGTAATTCTCCTCAACTATGAAGCACTAACTGAAATACTACAGAGAGTATTATTCTTATGGAGTAGTTTTTCCATTATTTTTCTCTTTGAGGCAATATCATGTCTTTCTTCTTGTATTATTGCTTTAATCAAAAGTCCCAGCGGATGTTTTCATAGGTTGATCGGCATGCCAGTATTGCGCCGGGATTTGTCCTCTCTTGCTCCAGTATTAATCCTGCTGCTTCAGGTATGCAAGAGGGCTTTACGGCAGGATTAGACCAGGTCTAAAGCCTGCATAAGAGAGGACAACTCCCAATGCAAATAAGGGTCATTGGCAAGACTAATACCAGGACAAGAGAGGACAACTGACCTCAAAAACGTGATGCCAAAATCCGTGGGTGAAGGATGTGTTGCATAGATATGACATTGTTCTAAACTTGTGCCAATATCAGTGATTGCTGCAGGTTTTCCCAATAGTATTGTAAGAGGATTCCATGATACTTCCTGGAGAAAATTGTTTTTATTGAGGAAACTTGCATTGGAAGAGAGTTTTTCAAGTGCCAATAGCTCTTTTGCCAGGAAACACCAATTTACCTGCTATTTACCTGCTATTTATGTACGTTTATTATGTCAATTAAGACAACTAAAACCTGTTATTTCTGCATCCTGGCCTGCATGTTCATCCTAATGATCCAATGAGCGATAACAGCTGTCAGTGCGAGGGTGGAACGGAATGGTAAGGGTGGGGCGGCAGGTTGGGGTGGGAGGTGGTGGGAGGCAGTGGGAGTGGCAGGTGGGTGTGCCAAATGGCTCTAGAGGGGTGATGTAGTGTGACCTCTTTTTCTTTTCAGGGATGACTTTCAGAGCGGAGGGTAACCCCGGACACGGCTCTCAGTTCATCCCCGGTACTG
>ERZ1740065.708-NODE-708-length-18475-cov-12.459663_pt1 | contig 18475 bp, 15 predicted proteins | sample MGYA00581738_ERZ1740065 | MGnify/ENA primary metagenome ERZ1740065 (study PRJEB43018, sample SAMN04849749) | marine metagenome | isolation source: floating plastic debris | place: Pacific Ocean | collected 2008-09-01 | study: EMG produced TPA metagenomics...
GTAGTGTAAGATTGTAGGTATTACAGTGTAAGTGTAGTGTAAGTAGTGTAAGATTGTAGGTATTACAGTGTAAGTGTAGTGTAAGTAGTGTAAGATTGTAGGTATTACAGTGTAAGTCACATTAGTTAGCGACTCATCTGATGGTGAGTGATAGGCTGACACTATGTATGTGCGTACGTATGTATGTAAATACATACGAGCATATGTATGGGTGTATGTACGTATGTATGATTGAGATAGTGCATCTGTACCGAGGGGTGAGACGAGTGAAAACGGCAGCGATGGTCTGTGTGAACCCTCCGCCGCCTCATCTTCACTTTCATTGTCCGACAACAGCGGCATGGAAAATATTTTAAGCAGAATATCTTTGGTAACTTGCTCTTGTGGAGGAATGATGTCAGCACAGTCATCTGCAGAAGAAGCAGGCAGTTTCAGCACACGGAAAATTACACCAAAAAATGAGGAGGCAAGAGGAGGCAAGATGAATGATAATTCTTGTGAATAGCAAAAATTGAAACTTAATGGAGACTTCTCATAGCTGAACTATATTTGGCCCTGATTTTTTCCAAAGCCATTACAATTTCCAACTGTGTCAATATGAAGTTCTACAGTACGTTTTACAACTGAACCGACATGAAAAATCACACCTGCTTCGTCATCTGGCTTGGGCATGAATTCTATGTCATCTTGGTCAGCCTTCAATCTCTTCACCTGGCAACGTATCCGTCTTATGACACCGTTACATAGGAACACAAAAATCATGCTATAAGATAAATTTCACTGACTATCGTACCTTCTTTGCTGAATCGTATGACTGCTTGATATTCTCTTTACCATCGAAATTCGCGTTCAGCTTCCTCAGAGATAGCCCCGGAGTTTGGCGAACAGCCTGCTTTCCTGAGTTCAATGGAAGAGCATTGCACCATCAAGAAATAGGCAAGTAGTCAATGGTGGTTAGGCTGCTGCAGGTATGGATATCTCTCAACAGTTGTTTGGGTAGAAAAATGTTGTCTCTAAATTCTTACCATTGACCCATCTGACTACAACCACTGTGACTGTGAAGCAATAATATTATCATAAATCAGGGGATCTTTACCTGGATATGGCCTAAACAGTGATGAGATAAAATGGCAATGGGACAAAAGGGAAGAGAATTTCAACACTCTTGACACATTGGGTAAAATGGCAATGATAGGTTGGTAGTAATTCAAAGGGTAATCATGTCTCTATGTTGAATCCTCTGTCTAGCAAGTGTTTTCGTGAGGATACTTACCAGAGTGTTGCCTCGCCTTCGCAGTTTCACTTCCAACATGCATACTATTCTCTATATCTGGCCTCGTTACTTGAAACATTTTGGCTGATGCTGAATATCTGAAGAATTAAGTATAGGCTGAAAAGGTTGGAATGAAGTAGACTACTCGAGGCACAAATCAAGAAACTCTAAACAATAAGTACGTCTAGGGTCATTTGTACTGCTAAGAAATCAGATAAACACGATCATCATATCACATTAGTGGCACACCAGTGTAGTCGAGATCCGTAGTCGGTCAGAATCAGAAGTACTTGATCTCACTAGTCATCACACGCAGTCAAAAATTTTATAGTCAAATCTCCCGGGTGGTAGACGCGCTTGATGACGGAAACTGAGCACGGCAAACGTCATAAATAGGCCAACTTAGACTCCGCCTCCTGATCTAACAGAGGCGGGGCTAATCGCTCTACAGGACCTCGTTGCTGCGCATTTCAGCAAGCACGCCATATCCATCGTACGTGATCTTTCCCGTTCTGCCGGCTAGGAGTCATGGCTGCTGTTTGTTCTTTTGGCGATATAAAACCTGCACAGCCTATCGAAGTATTTGCCCTTGTAGCTGCGTTCAATGAAGATAGCCATCCAGATAAAGTGAATCTCTCTGTTGGAGGTAAATATTTGCTTAGTTCAAAGTGCTATAATGATCGGCTTCTATCATGAATGTTGCTCGCTCGTCTTACCTTACTATTTTACAAGAAACTCACTTGTTGTTTTCATTCCATAACCACTCGTGGTTTACTACTCACAATGTATATCATTAAGTATCCCCATAGCTCGTATCAGTTATTTATTTATTTGTGTCGCTGCCACGATAACAGTACCGTAATGCACGCACTTGCGTGTGCCTAGATGAGTTTCCCGCGCGCGTGCCTCCCTGCTAACCACTACGTAGTGCATTATCAGATGCCGAAAGCACACGGATATCCCCTGATATCAGATGATTGTCTCAGTAACAATTGCCAACGCTTTCACTGACATTGCACTGTCATGATTTTCCAGCGCTGTTGTTGGTGATTGCTGATAAATTAGCCGTGTAATTTTGGTCTGGCGCAATTTATACTTCCTAGAAAGGCTCTACTTACTGAAATATTTCACCACATACCCAAACTATGGGAACATATATAGATGTATGGTAGGCCTGCTTACACATGTGTATGAAGAAATTCTCCCTGACGAAATATTGTGTTGTAGCCTACAGAACTGATGAGAGTAAGCCATGGGTCCTACCAGTGGTGCGTAAGGTCGAGGTCAGCATGGCCAATGACCAATCATTGAACAAAGAGTACCTCCCAGTGGCTGGACTCAAAGACTATACTGATACAGCTGCCAAGATCCTTCTTGGAAACGATTCCTCCGCAATACATGATCAGAGGGTCTGTTTACCCTCCTAGTCTACTCTCCACCGGCCCCTGTCCACTTACCACCGGCCCCTGCCCCCTCTCTACCGGCCCCTGCCCATATGCTGCAAGAACGAAGCCATATGCATGCAGGGAAAATGTTGCAGGCTCCTGAAAGAGTTGTGTTGCAGGTGTTTGGCGTGCAAGCACTGGGGGGCACTGGTGCACTGAGAATAGGCATGGACTTGATGAATCAGCAGTGCGGAGTCAATGTTGCGTATGTCACTGACCCGACATGGGGTGAGCAACTAGACTGCATACTTCTGTATTGTGTTTCGTATTAGATCACTCCATCGGCGTTGATTCGAACTTGTGTCTGCTGCCACAGGTAATCACATCGGCCTGCTGAAGGCTGCGGGCTACGAAGTGAGGAAATACAACTACTGGAACGCTCAAACTCACAGCCTCGATTGGGAATCCATGAAACGAGCTCTTTTGGTTTGTTGATGTTTTAATTGTTGTTAGTTAATTCTATTATTAACATTGTTTATTTTGTGCCTAAAGGTTTCTTTTCTGTGACGGTAATACGGCTTTCTATTTTGACAGGAAGCACCGGAGAACGCCATGTTTATTCTACACGCAGTCGCGCATAATCCCACAGGAGTAGATCTATCACAGGAGCAATGGAAGGAGGTAGCAACTATAATGAAGGTCTGTAAATAACACTTGTCATCACCTGGTCTCGCTTGCCTTTGCCCTGCACTGACAATTGCATCAACATGATTCAGGACAAGAAGCTGGTGCCTCTGTTTGATGTTGCGTATCAGGGCTTCGCGTCCGGCGATCTGGAGACTGACGGGTGGGTCGTCAGGTACTTTGTCGATCAGGGCTTCGAGATGTGCTGTGCACAGTCCTTCTCTAAGAACTTTGGAATGTACAGTAAGTTACCATTTGTATTAGTGGCATGTAGGGGGAGTGACTGCAGCTACTCATAGCTGATGGAAACTCGTTTTTATGCATGTCTATTGTTTTGGAGTTGTACTCCCTTGTTATAAGCTCTACCATTTGGTGTTGGAATTGAGATTGTGCTCATTTCAAGGTAAAGTCAAGTTGGCTGCACATCCTCATATCTGAAAATAATCGGCCAATGGCCCTTCAGCTATTCTCCCTACTGAACATTGCAACTTCATGTAGCTGTAGTAGTGGCACCTCAATAAACGCACTGGCGCTGTGACGCTGACTGTGACTGTGACATTGACTGTGACTGTGACATTGACTGTGACGCTGACATTGACTGCGACATTGGCTGCGACATTGGCTGCGACATTGGCTGCGACATTGGCTGCGACATTGGCTGCGACATTGGCTGTGGCTGTGCCAGTGGCTGTTACTGTGACAGTGGCTGTTACTGTGACAGTAGCTGTGATTATGACAGCTGACCCATTTTCCATCTCATAACACAAGTGCAGACTTTGTCATTATCAGGCAGTAGGTGTCAATGCCATGACTCTATCTCATAGTATAATAAATATCAGTGAATCACATCGCACGCTGTCCCCCTTACTATCATAAGTACTACTAGGCAGATAATCTGCTCCTCGGAGTCTAATTAGATAATGTATGTATGTTAGACATGTATTGATTGGCAAAGATTCCGTATATGTCCTTGACTCTCCTCGTGTATGCCCTTGACTCTTCTCGACTCGGTTTGGCGTACTTGTGGCTGACAGTCCGAGGTTGAATTCGGTCTACATGAACTCATATATCACCGATTGAACTGATGACACATTACACCACACTTATGAACTGATGTGAGAGATGCCATAGCTATCCCCTGCTGTATTCAGGCTGGGTCACACTAACCGTATTTTCATCCGTTAGTCACGGCTAGTGTGGCCCGGCCTTTACTCCATCCTCTGGCAATAAAAGCAACCATATTCCAGGCCGGGAGTTTTGCTCCCCTGATAGTTTCTGTACACCCGCACTCCAAACTAAATGCGATCTCACTTTCACTGTGATTGCAATAAAATGGTGGCTCTATCACGATAGGGTGTTGAAAGTGAATATTTTGATGGGCGAAGCTAGCGCAATCCCGATTGATGGTCTTGTGAGATTGGCTGCAGCGCCCCTCCCCTTTTACAAGCCGTAGCGCCCCTCCCCCTTTACAAGCCGCAGCGCCCCTCCCCCTTTACAAGCTGCTACCCAAGGCAGAGTTCAGCTAGTGCACATACAATCTGGTCACCAGCAATCATTGCAGTCGAGACAATTGGTGTGCCACTCTTTGTCAGCTAGTGACAACACTGATTGATGATTAGTAGTGATAATGCTGATGGCAATGGTTATACGATTCCATGTCACTCTTATCCTCGCCATTGGCACTGTTCCCATTGTTTCCATTTTATGAATGGCACAATCCTCTAGCATGCAATTTTAAATCATACCATGACTTTGTTCCATAGACGAGAGGTGCGGCAACTTGACAGTGATCTGTAAGGATAAATCCACTGTACCAGCCGTCAAGTCACAGACGGAGCTCATTGTCAGAACGACGTGGTCCAATCCACCCAATCATGGAGCTCGTGTCATCGCCACTGTTCTAGGAAACTCAGCACTGCTGAGCGAATGGTAATGGCTGCATTATAATCAAACTTTATTGGACGGTTCTCCTTCATGCGAGCTGTGTTGTCGTTTGCATTTAGTTTGTACCTTTCGACCCTTAGTAAGTAAAACCAATTCCTAAGCAGAAACTCTTCGGACAATGTAAATCCTCAATACTCGACTGGAATTGTAGCCCTAGAACCTAAAACCGCCAGATTTACAGTAGTATAGTGGAGCTCAACAGTCACCTGTGATGTCGTACAACGTAGTAGCTAGGAATCCAGCAATGATGCTTGCATCACGGTGTGGGCCTGTCACGGTGCCCCTCTCGTCACAGTGTGGGCTCTGTAAGATTTGCAGTTAATTTATTTATCCTGTTACCTCTCCACTAGCACCAGTATACCAACCCGCATGCTATTTATGTAGGTTGTCCGTATTTAGCCCATTTTTTGTGGCACAAACCTTGGCCGGGTAACGAGTTATTGTCTTCCAATGCTCCACCGGTTTACTGAATGATACTGAATTGGTCGCTAGGAAGGAGAATGTCAAAGTGATGGCTGAAAGGATCATGTCGATGAGGAAGGTGCTGTATGAGAAGCTCAAGTCTAAAGGCACCCCTGGCTCTTGGGAGCACATCATCCAGCAGAATGGAATGTTCAGCTATACCGGACTGAATGGTTAGTCTTAGTCCTTCCCACCGCAGGTATTTTGCCGATCAGGTGGCTTTATTATATTTGTCTGGGTTTTCCTACCTGCAGTTCGGCAGTGCGAGTTCCTGATGAGGGAGCGTCACATATACCTGCTTAGGAGTGGACGTATCAACATGTGTGGTCTGACCACGAAGAACGCTGAGTACGTGGCGACTGCCATCCACGACGCCATCACACAGATTGTCGACGATCCTAAGCTGTAGGCACTCATCGCTGACTAGCACTCACAGGCAGACTTTGCCATATGGATGCATAAGTTCTCCAGTGTCATTCTTTATTGGTTGCTTTGATATTGCTGTGAGGTTATGTTTGTGTTGTGGATTCACGCAGTTGGACTCGCTTGTGATACCAAGCGCTTATGGAGCTCGATACAGAATACTCTCGGAGCTGATGCGTCGAACACATGATATTTTTCTATTGCAGTTGAATTCTCAGCTTAGATTGGTCTTGAATTCGTCCAAATATACTCACTGCTTCATTCAACCAGCCACTGCCGCAATCAATTTGTCGATTGGGAAATAACCCGTATCCGGTCTGTGTAGAACCTGTACTAGTACAAGGGTAGTCTGAGACGTGCATGTGTAGAACCTGTACTAGTGCAAGGGTAGTCTGAGATGATAATGTGAGGTTACTACTAGTCCATGCCGTATTGTCGATACTCAGGTGACAAACCATGCGATTGCCATCTACGTGCTGTAATCCCAAAACTTTTCAGTCAACATAGTACGATGTTGGAACAGATATGATGAGTGGTAGCTAGATAGAGTGTAATTTTTTAGTTGCTATATTGAGTGTATTACGTTACTGGGAGAGGTTGCTGCAACACCGCCCCATCCATGGCTGATGTCTTAGTGCAGTAGCAGTCGTTCTACTGCTACAGACTCTGATGACTACTACATGCACTATTTCCAGCATGAATTGATAGGAATAATTCTAATACATATTAATGCTAATTACAATTTTTTTCTAGGAAAACCTTTCCTCATATAGACGAAACAGGTGCTGCCATTATCCCAGGCTCAAGATCTACCTCATTACGTCATGATCGTTTGCAAACAATCTGGTCTTCGAGTAACCCATATTTTGACAGAATCCTAGGCATTCCTATAGTGGATCCATTTCATGGCTAGCTCCATATGGGTTTCACCAGCAATGGAACTGTCTGCCGACACTCGTACGAGTCAAGTGCTCACCCATTTAATATCCTATCTTGTAGGCAAGGATACCAAAGGAATTCTCACATGATGTTGCGCTCATCAAATTTTTTATCACTCCATCTTCTCTAGAGTTGTTATGATTATTGCTGCTCCTCTATCAACTATGGCATAATGTAAATTACTGATGAAAGAGCAAAAATCAGCCGTCTATGGCTTCCAGGCTGACTCGTTGCATTTTAACCTCATTTTCTTGCATTCAGCCAAGAAAAACAGTTGAAATGAAATATCATGCGGTTGTCACAGTGGTCCCTAATTAACAGCATAACATTTTAGTTCTTGAAAATTTATTACAGTAATTTTGACGATCAAATTTTTTCTTTAAAAAAATTAGAGACTACATTCTGCACGGTTAGAAATTGAAAATCATGACTGAGCGATTTGGATAAAAAAATAAAGGGCTAACATCGTTTGAGGTTACGGAGAAATCAGAAGACAGTTGGTAGCTGCGTGATCCCAAGGCTAGGGCTCAGAGGTATGTCATCACAGGCAGGTTTGTCTGCTTCCTTAGGTCCTCCAGCCACATGTGCATCTGGTGGTTATCATCAAACTGGGAAATCGAATAGAACATGGGTCCAGTAAAGTCTGAGCACTGCGAACGTCCAATTCAAAATTTCATTTTTTGAATTTGACTTACAAGGTATTATCATAACTCTGTAATTGGGTGTTAGTTTGGAGTATTGTAAATCTGATATTGATAGTACACGGAATCAGAGCGGTGGTGGGATATCCACGGCCACATAGGGAATCTTTCTTAACGTTTTGATTGTGGCTTTTAGCGTGAAGTTGGCAGAAACTAATAGACCAATATACTACTAAACTACGTAGTACAACAACAACTAACAGTACAACAACAACTAACATACGGAAAGTACTAGTTACTATGCTGGTTACTATGCTAGTACTATGCTAGTACTATGCTAGTACTATGCTAGTACTATGCTAGTACTATGCTGGTTACTACTACTAATAGTACTAACATCGGAAATAAAGATACTGATATTTATTTAATATTAATTAAAGGTTTATTGTAAAAATAACTTCATACAAACTCCCTTATTGTACTCGATTATTGTACTCGGTTATACGCTATGCAGAGCTGCCTCTACACAGTTTTGGGGGTAATGAAACGTAAAGCTGACAGCTTGGCTGTGTAAACCAGGGTTTCAATGATTCTCTATATTATGTTTCTCAGTTGAATTTTTGGCATCTCAACTTTCGTGACATGAGAAAACGCGATGAGAATGTTCTAGATGAGAAGAAGTAGCATACCTGCATGTAGAACGTTCTGTACGATGTTACGACATCTATTAGATTATCCTTTGATGGGTCACTGAAATAATATAATATAGCCTTCATGATTACTAAAGTTTACTACTCAGTGTGCCAAAATTACCCTATCTGTCTCGTAAGTGTAATATTACTTGAGTAATACTACTTGAATCACAGCGCAAAAAGTAAATACAGAGATGTATAATACTTACTGTATTGCCTCTAATGAGGTGATTAAGCGGGTGTCCAAAATGAGAGATTCCTCAGCTGTGCCCGAGGCACATTGTAACATATGTTACATAACATGGACACTGTGCTTAACTGCATGACAATAGACAGGTTTCCAGCCATTCAAAGGCACCGCTCAGAATTTGGAGTTGTCTTCACCACGAGGGGACCAATTCATAAAAATCATAAGGCAATTCTGCACATAAACTACAATTGCTCCCAAACCATTAAGATTGTATGCCTGTACCCTAACTACGTTCATCTGGTGTCTATGCACTTGATGTCTAGTGAGTTGAATGGGATGCTGAGCGGTTCTCTTTCCTGTATAGGCCTGGCTACACATTCACACGAGTGGCTGAGGTGCTACACAGTATTAGCTTTTCGTAGAACAATCTTTTCATTGTCAGCCAGCTGGTTGGTGTACGGTGTACTAGGCAGTATGGACAGCCAATCAGGCGGTGTGGACAGCCAATCAGGCGGTGTGGACAGCCAATCAGCGTCTTACTAGCAAATTCGCACATGTCAAGTTCAAGATGCTTTGCGAGTAGCGAGTAGAGGATTCCGCTAGTTTGAGCACTTGCGAGTAGATTTTTCTGTGATTTGCAGCTTTTCTGCAAGTGTGTAGCCAACCTTTAAGATCCGCCAAAGCTAATTCACACATGGCTTTTGATTGGCTGATTACTGCCCAGGAGTATTTGGTGTTGGGAGTAGCTTATGAGGGTTCTGCAGTTTACTAGCAGTATTAGTGAGTGGTCAGAATGTTCTCACCTCGTTGATATCTTGACATCAGTGATTTCATTTATGTTTATAGTTTTGAGTGGCTTCCTCTCCTACAGAAATGATTTGTGATCGTAAGTAAGCAAACGCTGCTAAATGGAAACAGCTGGTGTAACAGCACAACGCTACTTGTAAATGTGCTTGTATGCCAAGCGTCTGCAGTAATAGAAAAACACCAAATGAAAAAGTCAGCAGCGTATGTTTTGTCAAGCTGATTTCCATGGGTCGTTAGCCTGAATTATAGCCCCACTGAAGCAAGTAGAACAAATTCAACTGATTCACGGGTGGCATTCAGAGTGCCAGCTGATGTCACATAAAAGCCAGAAAAAACTTTGACCAGAAACCATTTAATGGTGAAATTATCTGTGGTAAGGACTGTGGCATTCCTGCTAGATGAGGCTTTAATTTACTTACAGTAACTACGTTCTCCCTCATCCCCCCTCAAAGTCAGCGTAAGTACAACTTACCTGCTCAGTCTTGAAATATCTGAGTGATTTACTATCTAGTACCAAATATCTCCGCTTCCAATTCTTTCTCTGGAAATGTCACATCAACTGTGCATATAATAGTGCCATGATTTGTATTTGAGAATTAATAAGACGATATCATCCCTATAAAACCACATGGGGTTCAGCGCTACTATTTTTCATTTACTATTCGTTTACCTACCACTCTACTGTGGCTTATCCCTAGGCTAGCAATGGCTATAAGTGATAAGCAACAGTAGTGCTAAAACATAACAGCACATTGTATATCAATTTAAATTATGGTGGGATGGAGAGGAGCTCGTAGTGGAGAAAGAGGGAAACGTTGACTCACCACTCGGCCTTGTTTAGTACAGTAGCCACTTCTGATAGCTTCAATAGGAGCCGAGTCCGAAGAACTGTGGCTAGATGAGCCGCTAATAGCACCTGCAGCTAACTGGTCTCTAGGCTTGACCTTCATTAAACAAGAAACTTGACTTGTGATTGAAATGGGTGCAATCAATCAATATATTCAGCGCCAGGCCAGTAATAATTGAACATGTAACTCATCGCAGTCATTATCTCTCATGCGCTGCTCATTGCCAGCTATACCTGCTGACAGGATGTGAAAAATACTGTCAGCAACCCGTAAACATACAAACTGCTGCCGTTACTGACCTCATCGATGGATGGTTCGCCACTGCTACGACTAACTGACACCTTGATGACATTGCCACCGATCACTTCAGCCCGGTAGTTGCCAGAGACGGATATACGACGAGGGTTTACATCTGACTGACTGACCTACGGTGGCAGTGGAATGAGTATTAGATAGACGTGGGGTCAGCCTGGTCAGCCTTACAATAGTAGAAGACTCTGGACTCACTTGTATCTGTGAACTCTCCTTGATCAGCTGTATCCAGTCGTCCATCTCCTTCCATGACTTCGTAGCGAAATAGAAAGGTTTGGAGAAATAGTGAACAGCTGTAGGGTACAAACATCCAATAATACATCACCTTACATGCTTAGAATGACAGTCATCTAGAGAAAAGCAATTGGCAATTGGCAAGATTCGAAAACCGTCTCAAAAGACATTAGATGCAAATGATGATAGCATGACATAACACAATGGAATTCAATACAAGGCTGGCATCACATTGCAGGTAGTTGACAAATTCTATGCTGCATTGACAACAGGATAGGGATGTTGGCAAGATTTTAGTGCACATGGAGATGATATAAAGCAGCTGACTGATCCAACTATAGAATGTCGAAAGTTGAAAGGTCATACACAAACCTATTTCTACAGAGGGGGAGAATTAATAGGCTAATACAGATGAGCAACAATTGATCGTAATGCCAAATCACCACAGCAGAGAGGAAAAAATAAAGCAACTGGTAAAACTCCATTGCAAGTAGTAAGATAGCAGACAAGAAAGCTGGTACATGGTTACTCAATTTCAGTGACTAGCTAAACCTGCATTGGACATACATAGTAAATCTACCAACCGAAGCAGTAGGGCGGCTTCTGCTTGGGAGCCGTGTCAATAAGGGCAATGGAGCTAAGATCAAACGTGTTCAGAATTTCTTGTCCAGCTGATTCCTGAATTAAGTAAGAAAATAGTAAGCATGTGCAAGCTATAGATTATGATATACTATTATTCAGGCCTTCAGCAAGTACAACCTCAGTACTGCAGACAAGAGTGTGCTTGGGCCGATCCAGTATTAGAATACAAGGTCTATACTGTGACTTCTCTGACGAGCAATACTGTACATCACCCTGTGTTACACCATATTCTTCAAAATGTTGAATTGGCATGCTCTAAAACGATATACATGTATATATATTTCATGATGCGGCGTATACATCGGACGAACGTCTTCATACTAACCGACACTACAATGGTATCATTGCATCGTCTATAGAGTACAAGGCATATTAAACGGCTATGTGTATAAAACGTTAGTCTGCATGTCTGTCATAACTCGACCATCACGTACAGTAAGGTTTAGCATACCACAAGAATAATCTAATAGCAAATAGAATAAGCAAAACTCACGTTTGTGGTCACCTTTAAACGTCCAGGTCACGTTATCAGTAGATATTAATCCAAGTAATAGAACATTTCTTTCTAGCAACCGGTGCCGTATGCCTAAACAGCCGAATATCCCTAGATAAACTGGAAATCGAGCCAAATTTCACATCAGGAAGAGGGAACTCTGTGATTGGTTAGCGTAGCTTTTAGTGAACTCGATCGATTATTTGAGTCGTACCTTATGCGTACCCTATTCTCGGAAACGTGAAGAATTACGCTATCTATAGGTCACGGTCGAACATGGCTGAAATCCTTTTGGACCCCAACATAAGATTTTGGGTATTTTTACCCATAGTACTCATAACCCTATTAGTTGGTGTTATTCGTCATTATGTGTCTCTTCTCCTAGCATCAGATAAAACAGTCGACGCACAGCAACTCCAAAATAGGTGAGCTTTATGCCTTTGTTACGACTGAAACAATCCGGGCAACCGTGCGTCGACGGGGCCGTGTGGGGAGTAATGGTGCAGCATGGTGTGATGTGGCCTATATATATAGCAACTTATGTTCTTTTCTAGTCAATCTTTAATGAGAAGTCGGAATTTGCGAGAAAATGGCAAGTACCTTCCGCCCAAGGTAATACTACTGCTATACCTATTACTGCCATACATACATACATACATACTAGTACATGCTCGTACACGCGAAATTCACTTTCTTTTTCATTGCAGGCCTTTTATGCGCGTAAGCATTACTTCAATGATAAGGAAAGAGGTTACTTTACATTGAAGCAGAAGAATCAAGAAAGTCAGCAGCCTAAAAATCCCATGTCAGGTATAACTATGACCTTGTATATTGTATATTGTATATTCGATGCTCATAATCATAGAGTTATGTCTCTAATTCTCAACGTGGATACTTCTCTAATCACCACAGATCCCTCTATGATGACTGATATGATGAAAGGCAATGTTACAAACATGCTGCCTATGATAGTCATTGGTGGCTGGATCAACTGGGCTTTTTCTGGCTTCCTGACCAGTAAGCTATATTGATAATGCTCTGCTGTATATGATTTCTATAGTATTGTTGTGTATCATGTACTGTTTTTTCCCTCAGAATTAGGAAACATATCTAAGTAGGTAACGCCGAAATAAAAAATCACCAATCAGTGACACACACTAGACAGATACGATGCATAGGATTAGCACTACATGTACACCTCGTGTACATGTACGCACGTGAGTGAGTATGTTCAACGTCAGTACCCACCTTAATTCTGATGGAGTGTCGTCATCATGTCGCTCTGAAGGCAAGCTGCTTGTCCCAATTTACGGATGTATAGACATAATCCCTGTTGTTTGTACCAGTTGTCGGTGTCGGTATCTTAGGTTGGTACCACCTTATTCCTCACCCACGAGCAGCTCCTGCTCTAGAATTAATGGAATTGATGGAATTTTAGCATCAATGGTGGCTGAAATATTGGAGATTGTCTTTTGAGCTCATAGAACTCACAAACTAAGATGTTAGTTAATGATCGCAGAGTCTTGAGTGTCTCTAGATGAGCATACATGCTGTTAGCAGACATGTAGCTGTCAATTTGGATATCCGAAAGCTTACAATTGCTGTCCACTGTACCAATTCCAGTAGTAGTAACCCTGCAGTCAAACAGCATGTTTGAGTATTGAAGGAGATTCACAATGCTTCAGTTCTAAAGTTTCAAAACAAACTTTAAGGTATAACAGCAATTCCACTGTTGCCTGTAACTCTGTGGTTAATAGACTAGCTGTATCTCTAGGGCTCAGTATGAAATACTTTTCCCACATATATTTGTTCTTTGCAGCTGATGTTGCCAAGTCCTGTTTTCCTGGATGTAACTCATAATTTGTACTATTTTACAGCCAAGGTGCCGTTCCCTCTGACGCTCAGATTCAAGGAAATGCTTCAGCGCGGTGTCATGCTGCCGTCGTTGGATGCCGCCTGGGTCAGCAGTGTCTCCTGGTATTTTCTGAATGTTTTCGGCTTACGCAGTGTCTATACTCTCATCCTGGGCCAAGATAACGGTACGTTATGACCCGGAGTCATGGAGTCATTGAGATATAGCCGCTGTAGTTGTGACATAGTATTAGTTCCTGAATAGCTCCTAATCGGTTCCTACCTAGGCCTAGTTCCTAAATAGTTCCTAATCGTAGTTCCTAAATAGTTCCTAACTAGTCCTAGTTCCTAAATAGTTCCCAATCATATGTCCTAAGTAGTTCCCGATCGTAGTTTCTAAATACTTCCCAAGCGTAGTTCCTGAATGCTTCCCAATGATAGTTAATAAATAGTTTTTAATTGTAGCCGCCGACCAGACTAGAGCAATGCAAGATCAGTTCACTGGCAGCGCAGCCGCGATGTCACAGCAGGACCCTAACAAAGCTTTCAAGGTTAGATTTGAGAGGAATCCATTGCGGATAGACTGGGTGGAGATTTCCAGGTGTCTTCTGACCTGGTTTATCTGGACCATGATCTTGCTGTCGATGATTATAATGAAGAGTATTTTTGTAGGCTGAATGGGAAGCTCTGGAGATGTGCTATCATAAATGGGCTTTGGAGGGCGCTGATCGCCAGGTGTTCGGCAAATCAGTCATTGAACGCCAGTAGATGAATCCAGTCACAGAAACTGCCTATTGTTCTTTAAATTCTCAAATGTAATTCTCTCATAGATCATCATATTGTACTGTTACTGTAAATGGATGTTTGTTTCTGTTGTATTTACAAACAATAAAATTATCTAGTGTATAAATTGTCGATGAATCCTTTGACCCCATTTGGTATTTTCAGATAATTTTATTGGATTTATATAACACTAGGAGTGCATAGAAATTCGTACTCAGATCGGTTGCTACCATGTATATTTCATGGGGAGTCGTTGTCATTGTGGTGATGGGGATGGTGGTACCATAAATAGTCATCTGGGGAGATGACTCTATGGATGGCACGAGCGCACTGGGCTTGTACACTCGTCGAGAAGACAACTCTGGTCTCATCAATATTAGCGCATCAACCACTGGGTTTTTTTTACTCGATTTCCGCTTTTGCCAGCCGTCTTGCGTGTACTCATTTCTCGCAGACTAAATTTCATTCATTGGCCGGTTTTCATTCAAAATATTCTGAGCAGTGTGATAAATCCTTCATAAAGATGGTGTTAGATATCGAAGCTGTGAGAGGAGAAGAAGGGGAATACAGTGGTGCGAAAACTATCAAGGACAACCAGGCAAAGAGGTTCAAAGATACCAAGCTTGTCGACTTGGTTGTGGAAAATGATAAAGAATGGAGATCATGTAAGCTGATCAAAGCATCATTAAAGTAATATTTTGAACTGCTATTAGCAGACCTTCTTCTAGTGTCTTAGCATTAAATCTTGTAGATGAATCATGGTGGTGCGCTCGTTTCCCATCTGCCTGTTGCAATCTTGCTAAGCTGTTTTTCATCTCTGTCACCCCATCTAGCAGACATCACTTCATACTAGTTTCTGTATCCCCATCATGAGATTATAATGTGTATTAACTTAATCAACTGTGTTTTAAAGTGAGGTTTCAATCTGATAAGTGGAATCAGTTGAAGAACACTTGCAGCAAAGTAGTAGGAGCAAAAAAGAAGAACAAGGAGGCTGATGGAGACACTGATGAAATACCGTCGGGCATAGTAGAAAAGCTTCGAGAACTCACAGCTGCAGAGTTACAGGTAGGTTATCAAGTTGAAAAAAATGAAAGTCTTCCATTCGAGGCCCATTGGAAACGTGTTCTTCCGTACATCAATTCCAGGAGCTGAATGTGAAACAGATCCTGAAGATAAGAGGTCTTGTTGATGAGAAAATCGCTGCTTGTGCAGCTGATAGGCTCAAACGCGAAAATGAGCGAGACAACGCACTGAAAGAGTTAGGCAATCTGTTGCACGACTCCTGTGTCGTCAGCAATGATGAGGTTTGATGCTATTTCTCCTGTTCTTGGTGGCAATATTAGTATCTGGCTTGAGATTGAAAATGAATATGGAGAAATCCAGCATTGTACTGCAGTTTCTGAGATCAGAGATCTCACGGCAAGGGTCTCTCCATCATGATCGTTTGCTGCTGTTTTAAGGACGAAAACGCAATCGTGAAGATGGAGGGAGATGTAGAGACTAAGAAGAAATACTCTCATGTCGATCTAATCCACATGATCGATGGGATGGACGGCGAGAGGGGATCTGTCGTCTCCGGCGGCCGAGGATACTTCCTCAAGGTCGTTATCTATTATCTATTCATCTTCCGTATGTTTTGAATTCACAGTTCTGGAAATTTAGACCTAAATTTTCAGGGAGCCGCTGTATTCATGAAGGAAGCGCTGATTCAGCTGGCGCTGCGCACACTGTCGGACGCAGACTACACACCGCTGTACACGCCATTCTTCATGAGAAAGGAGGTGATGGCTGAGGTCGCACAACTCAGTCAGTTCGATGATGAGCTATACAAGGTATATGCACTGGTGTCTCTGTCCGTCCACAGTGTTCTATTGGATTGTGGGGATCGAGATAGGGAGATAGGGCTCACCAATAATCTATATCTGTATACATGGATATGATCAAGGCTCTCTGACAAAGAACTTCCTGACCTGCCAACTGTATTGGCTATTCGTATAACGCTTTGAGATTTTGAATTTCTTGTTTGTCTTTCTTAGACTGACCAATCAAATCGCTTGCGGCTGTGGCTCTTCTGCATAAATCTCAAACCAATCTGCAGAGGTCTAGCTCTCTGAACTAGCATGGTGGCTCGATCAAAAGAGTTTTTAATTTTCTCTGCTGCTTCATATTTTGTCGACTGGTTTCCCTGTTACTATTCTGCTATTTTCCAATGAAGTTCTCGGAAAATCTTCTTGCTTTAGCTCAGCTTCATCAACTTTTTGATTCCTATTTATGACAATAGTTCATCTGTAGGCTACACCTAATCTATTGGCTGGCTGTAGGTTACACTTTACTTCTACTGGCTGTAGGTTACACTTTATTTCTACCTGGTTTTAGGTTACTGGAAAGGCGAGTGAGAAGTCGGATGATAAGACTGTAGATGAGAAATATCTGATTGCCACATCAGAGCAGCCTATCGCCGCCTACCACCGCGATGAGTGGATACCTACCGAACAACTGCCAATAAAATACGCTGGCATTTCGACTTGCTTCCGGCAGGAAGTGGGCTCCCACGGCAGGGACACGCGTGGAATATTCCGCGTTCACCAGTTTGAGAAGGTCTGTTATTTGTTTTATCATCGATTGAAGCCTTGCGCGCTAATGGCCTGTTGGTGTATGATTTTACTGTGTCGCTGTCTGCAGGTGGAGCAGTTTGTGATCACCGATCCGTCGAAGTCATGGGAGGAGTTTGATCGTATGATAAACCACGCCGAGAACTTCCATCGCAGCCTCGGCCTACCGTACAGGATAGTTAGCATTGTCTCGGGTAACTCACCAGGCCTTCTTCTTGTGAGCTGCTGCCAGAACTCAGTGAGAAATCTTAGGGTAGGCAGAAGGTAGCAAACTGCTGATGTGGTATTGACGCCAGCGAAGTACATATGAGTTGGCAATCCCTGTACTGTGTTCCCTCGACTATAAGACACTGTTCCATCGACTATAAGACACTGTTCCCTCGACTATAAGACACACCTAAATCCTACATAAAAATCAGTATAACTTCATGTAAGATGGTCGTAAAGGAGCCATCTTAGTTTCATAAGAGAGAATCAATTTAGAACTATTAAAAATGCTTTCAAATCGACTATTAGCCAGAGAATGAAGACGAATTTAAGATGACCTCATTTCCTTAGACACCCTTCTTATAGTCGAGTAAATACAGTAGTTATGGCAACCTAAGCAGCAAAAAAAATTTTGAGTGATGGAAAAAGATAGCGGTTGAGACGAACGGAACTTCAGATGAACAGCATTATGAGAAGATGACTCCAAATAACTACAACAGTTGCTTAACGTTATAGACGCTATAAACATAACTTGGTTATAAATACAATCAGATAGCCGACAGCATTTGAGTAAATTTCACAAAATTCAAAAGAAAATTTTTGAACCCACTGTTGTCAACCCCAAGTGACAAAAAATCATAGATTTCAGTAATCTACTGCTGTGACTACCATGTGCTGACTTGAAACTGACTTTATGGCATTTATTGTAGTACCTGCCAGCTCACAAAATACAATTATTCTGTTTCTTTGAGCATGTGGCTCACACAGAAATTTGGTAAATTTGCTGCCTCAGGAAATAGGAGATGACAGGTCTACAGTAAGGTCACAAGAATTGGCAACACAAAACACACCAATCGATTGGCTGCAGATTCCTCTTGTCTACTAGTATATAGAAAACTGGTAAATCTGATAGTGTATGTCCAAATAGCAAGGGAAGCAGGGAATTCCCGCCTTGAACTCTTCCCTTTGGAGGGTGGTAGCAATGTCAGTACAGATGAACTCTTCCCTTTGGAGGGTGGTAGCAATGTCAGTACAGATGAACTCTTCCCT
>ERZ1740065.710-NODE-710-length-18469-cov-5.387097_pt1 | contig 18469 bp, 11 predicted proteins | sample MGYA00581738_ERZ1740065 | MGnify/ENA primary metagenome ERZ1740065 (study PRJEB43018, sample SAMN04849749) | marine metagenome | isolation source: floating plastic debris | place: Pacific Ocean | collected 2008-09-01 | study: EMG produced TPA metagenomics assembly...
ATGATGAGGTCAGCTTGGAGGGGCAGGGAGGTGATGCGTTGGGGGGGCAGGGGAATGATTTTTTTACCTTTGATAGCGACCTTGACGTGACCGTAGTACGCGAATAGGCTATCCCGAAAGGCCACTTCGATCTGGGGGGCACTGGTATTCCCAGCGTATTGCTTGATCCAAAAGGACAGCTGGTAGCGCTGTCCCGCAACGAGGGGCCGACAGAGACGCCCCACCAGATTTTGTACGATAAACGCATCCCGATCCGAACGTTTAAACGGTTGGATTTTGGCGTAGACAAATCCGCTCCGGCTATCGCCACTTTGGGAATAAAAAGCACTGTTGGAAAAAGTGGAATCATTGAATGCGTTCCAGTTTTTGGATGAGACACAGGCGTGAAACTGGCTTCTAAACTGCCGTGAAAATACCGTATCCACTCGGCTCCACTCCACTGGAGCGCTGCTATTGGTACTGTTAAAGATAGAAACATCGATAAGCTCGAAATCCCCGTTTTTGACGAGGTTGGTTTGGGCCTGAGCCCCAAATATGGACAGCATTACACCGGCTACTGTCAACCAGCTTATTTTGAGCATAATAGCCAGGATTATATACTTTGGCTTCATGGACAAGCATTCTTTTAGGTCGATGATGAGAAAGGTAAAATATGCCAAAGATTACTTCTTTAAAACGACCTATCCAACAATTTATTTTCAAAATCACAATAGGATAAAGAGGGATAGCACCCAGATGCTACCCTCTTCTTTTACCAGTTTTCTGGAATAAGTCAATAACAACAGCATCCATCACCACAATTCACATCACCGCAATCATCGGTTCCGTGGATAGCAAAACAAGTCTCCGACGGGCCCTCGCAGTCGTAGCAAACGATGATCAAGCCGGATACCCCACTCCCATTGTTGGCGGAGCGGTAGTTGGCTCTAGCCACATCATCTTCCAGTACGGCTTTGACCTCAGTGGGGGTGAGTGGAACGCAGTTAAGCTCCTCTAAGCCCGACTCAGCGATCAACTCGCGAACCTCCAACTCGAAGACCGATAAGGTGGACTCCTTCGCTGGTTCCGTAGAAAGTTCATCCACTTGAAGTGGATTACAGGCACTCATCGCTAGAATGGTGAAAAACATTAGCCCGTTTAGTCTCTGGCCGGCGAGTATACGCACGAGTGTATTCACGTAGTGCTTCCATCCGATCGATGATTCGACCGAACTGACCACGTTGCATACGCACCATAATTTCGATAATAATCAGGTTGATGTTATTACCAGCTTTATCACGAGTAAAGGTAGGAATATCATTTAAAAACTTAGCAAGACTGAGTCGTTCCTCTCCATAGGATTCAATCTTACCAGCTTGAATAAGTATGTATAAATAGCCGTACAGTACCCGCCAATAGACCTCAGCATTCTTATGGGGCTTCTGATGTTGTCGGTGAGCTTTGTAGAGTATATAGGCCTCCTGATAATCTCCCGAGTGAAAGCAAATGACAATGCGTTTGATAAAAGCAGTGTGCCAATTGAAACTACCGATCGGTGCCAATTGGCAAGCGATACGGATAACAGATTTGGCCTCTTCCAACCACCCCAAGGCAGCCAGGGGCAATGCCTTGTTCTGGACAAAGGGAAAACGCAAAGATAGACTTGCTTATTTTGACAAATTATCTCACCAAAAATTTGCTTGACCATGAAGATTTTGCCCCTGCAATACACCACGGTGGTGTTGGACCAAAAACAGCTCAGTACGCTTAAAGGAGGAACGAATCAAAGCGATGCTAAAGACATTATCGTAATAACCGATGACGACGTTATCTAGGATAACAAGTTGACTTCACATCAAATAGCCATCTAGGGTGTGTCTGAAAAATGTTTTTGCTCGCAGCTTCAGCAGATTTTGGTTCTGCTCGACGCTCCTTTTTTCTGGCGTAGCCGTAGCTACGGCTGGAAAAAAAGCGATGAACGAGCGCTCCCTTCGGGGCGGGCACTGCCCGCAGCGAGTGAACCGTTTGGCGGACGGGTGGCCAAGTTCTAAAGATGCCAAAGATGCGCCGAAGGATAATTTTCAGACACACCCTAGTCCAAGGTAAGTAAAATAATTGTTTAGGAAAAGCATTTACCTTGCTTTCCCCTATTATTACTTCGCTGATTTTCAATGACATACGGTGACAACTGTTTTGTTATAAAGGGCATTAAACTCCTGATTGGCAAGTCCTTATACCACGAAACTTTTTCCCTGTCCCATTCCTAGTTCAACGGTAGACGAACCTCAATCCACCAATGCTTTAACAATTTTCCAAAGCCATTATGACCCTTTCCCTCTACTGGACAACTGCTCGCTGTAATCCAGCCGGGTCTATAAGCCCTCCCCCACTTTGCCCAGCACCCGACGATTCCAAGGGTCCACTTTTTGTAAATTAAAAGAACAATCCAACGAGGCATCCTTTTCATTTACCCACTCCAACAAAATTTGCTTTATGAAAAGAGTAGTACTCTTATTCAGCCTCTGGCTGCTGTGCCTCGCCCTATCCGCCCAGGATTCCTTGACCCGCCGGGACGTCTACGATTACAACATCGGTGACGAGTTCAACAATGGAACACCTACCAGGTGGGAGACGAACTCGACCTGAGCCACCAGCCCCCCGGCGTCTACCTGCTCCAAATCCACAGCGAAACGGGCCTGATCCATCGAAAGTAGATTAAAAACTAACCATCAATCCCCAAAAGCCGCCCGCACGGCCCCGTATGCCCGCTTCGGTCGACCGTAATAGTCGATGATGCTCCAACTCGGGCCCGGCCAACAATCATTGAGCTGCCACAATAGACTGCCCATGCAATGCCCCCCCGACCCACGGTGCGCTTCAATGGCCATCCGCATGGCCTCAGCTTGTACCCGCTGGCTTTTATCCACAAAATCGACAAAGTCAACGGGATCGGAATAGCGTTGTTGTATTTGGCGTAAAATCTCGCCATTGCCGATGTAACTCTTCTGCCGGTTTCGCATGACCTCCGAGTCCAAAGCGCGATCCTCCGCTAGGGCAAACCGCGCGATGGTGCTGGTGTCCGGATAGCTTTGCATGCCGTACTCCACCATAAACCGGCCCACGTTGTCCGCAAAAGCCTCAATGCTGTCCCGGCCGTGCCAGACCCCCCAGTAGTGCATGCTGGCGTGGTTAAAGTTTTCCGCCGTCCCCCAATTGCTGAGGGGCGAGGTGCGGGTGTAGGGCTGCTGCGCTCCCGCCTCCCCCAACCACCGCGGGATCTGACGCTTGAACAGGGCCTCGTAGCCCCGCCATAGCTGCGCCTGTACCGAGTCGGAATAGGCATACTTTTCCTGCCAGCCCCAATTGTGCCAGGCCACCTCGATTTCGTTGTTGCCACACCACAGCGCCACACTAGGGTGCTTGCTCAAGCGCTCCACCTGGTAACGCACCTCCCGCTCGACTTCCGCCGTAAAGGCCTCGTCGATGGGATACATCGTTCCGGCAAACATAAAGTCCTGCCAAACGAGCAGGCCCAGGGAATCGCACAGTTCGTAGAAAATGTCGTTTTCGTAAATACCACCGCCCCAGACGCGCAGCATGTTCATATTCGCCGCCTGCGCGGCTCCCAGCAAGCGGCGGTACTGCGCCGCTGATACCCGTGGCACAAAGACATCCTGTGGGATGTAATTCGCCCCCTTGGCAAAGAGGGGTTCGCCATTGACCACCAAGTAAAAGGAGGTACCAATGCTGTCCGCCTCGTGGACCAGTTCCACGGTCCGAATGCCAAAGCGGACCGGCTCATCCGCCAGCAGTTGCCCCGCCCGCTCCAAACGCAGGCGGCCGTCGTACAATTCAGCCGGGCCCCGACCGTTGGGCCACCACAGCCGGGGCTGCGCCACGCGGAAGGTATCCAGCAGAACTTGCCGCCCCGCACGAACGCGATGTGTGCTGCGGAGCCAATCGTCGAGTTGTACCGCTACCGTACCTTCGCTGTCACTGTCGACGATCGTTCGGAGTACCAGGCGCGCTTCGGTCGGATGGCAAGTCAGCGTTTGTACCGAATGGTCAACCAACCGCAGTCCATCGGAGGCCAGCAAGTAGATGTCCCGCCAAATGCCACTGCTCACCAGACGGGGCCCCCAATCCCAACCGAAATGGTAGGGTGCCTTGCGGCAAAAAGGGCCGTACTTCTGCTCGCCGGCCTCGTTGTCGGCGGGCAGAACGTAGCCCAGGGATTGTACCCTTTCGGCCTGGTGAGCGAAGGGGGAAGTGAAGTAGATGTCCAATTGGTTGTCGCCCACTTGGAGCTGAGGCCCCACCGCAAAGGTCCACTCCCGAAACATGTTTTGCGTTCGGCCCAGCTCCACTCCGTTGAGGACTACCCGGGCGTAGGTGTCCAGGCCTTCGCAGATCAGCTCAATGCGCTGCGCCCCTAGGTCACTTTCGCGGAGGGAAAAACGACGGCGGTAGTGCCAGTTCTTGTTTTCCAGGTATTGGAGGGCGAGTTCGTTGTTGCGGTAGTAGGGATCGGAGATGGCGCCATTGGCCAGCAGGTCGGTATGGGCGGTGCCGGGTACGGTGGCAGCGTAACTTGCTTGGGTCTCGGGATCGATGAGTTCCCAAGTGCCGTTGAGGTCAATGCGTTGAGGCAGGGCCCGGGTGGGGGCGGGATCGGAACAGGCCAGGGTACCGAGGAGGAGCCCCAACAGTAGGGTCCAAAAACTAGAAGTCATCTCAAAATGTTTTTGTTGGCGAGGGAGCGGTATTTTGCGTTCCAACAAGGCACCAAAACGGAGCATAGCCTTAGCTACGTGACGCTTTTGGTAACGAAGTAGGGGCGGAAAAGGCCCTTCCGTAGCTCGAAGGATATTTTTGAGATGGCTTCTACGTACGTACTTCATGTAAAATATCGATGGTGTACTGATCGTCGAAAACGGCGCGGTGACCAAATTCAAAATCGCGGTTCAATTGGTCGCTGACGTAATCGTGGCTGGTAAAATGGATGTGGGGCACCCCCGCCTCCATAAACTGGTGGACATTGCCACTGTTGATGCCACAGCCCGCCAGGATGTTGATCCGGTCGCCGTAGTGCCGCATAAAGGTTTGAATCGTGGGCAAACCTTCCGGCGCCGTAAGTTTCGTCCCGGAGGTCAGCACGTTTTCAATTCCCCAATCGGCAATCTTGCCGACGGCCTCCATAGGATTTTGACAAACGTCAATGGCCCGGTGAAAGGTCATCCGCAAACCCAGCGCGTGGCAATGCGCCGCCATCCGCCGCGTCTTGTCTTCATCCAAACTCAAGTCGGGCCGCAAAAAACCAAAAACCACGCCCCGCACGCCCACCTGCGCACACAGCTCCGCATCGTACAACATGTGCTGGAACTCCGCCTCCGAGTAGTCAAAATGCCCCGCCCGACAGCGCAGCATCACGTGAATGGGAATGCGCAAGCGTTCGTAACAAGAGCGAATCATACCGTAGCTTGGCGTCGTCCCTCCCTCGGTCAGATTGGCGCAAAGCTCAATGCGATCGGCGCCGTGTGTCTCCGCCCGGAGCGCGTGGTCCAGGGCTTCTACCGCTACTTCTACCAAATAACTATGTTTCATTTTGATAACCTTTAAGTCCGTAAAAAACCAAATACAAATACCCCAGCAGGGGCACTACAAAACAGTACTTTAGACCGATGGCCGGAATGTCCGCCACCACGCCCTGTAAAAGGGGCAATAGGGCACCGCCCACAATCATCATCACCAAGAAGGACGAGCCGTAACTCGTGTATTCCCCCAACTTGTCAATGGCCAAGGTGAAGATATTGGACCACATAATGGAGTTGAACAAGCCAATCCCAATGATCGACCAGATGGCTACCGTCCCCCCCGTCGACATCGTCGTCAGCAGCAGCAACACGTTGATTCCCGCAAATAGGGCCAACTGCTGGTTGGAGACCGACCTGCCCAAATAAAAAGCCAGAAAATTGAATACCAACATCAGGTCAAAACCCAAAGCACTACTCGGATCGACCCCATTGGTCCACAAAAAGAGTTTGACCACCCCGATGGCGACCAGGGGAATGGCGATCATCTGGGGCAGCGACTTGTTGCCGCTCAGGGAAATGGCTCCCAAAAAACGACCGACCATAGCGCCTCCCCAGTAGTAGGCGACATAACTGCCCGCCGTCTTCGTATCCAAGCCGATACTGGGGTCGCCCCGGAAGTATTCCACCAAAAAACTGCCCACGGAAATCTCCGCCCCCACGTAGAAAAAAATCGCAACGGCTCCCATCATCAGATGGGGATAGTCACCCAAGCGAAAACTCAACCGGTCTACCTCTTCCTCCCGATGAATCTCCGGTAGGGAAATGAAGGTAAAAATGCCCGCGCACAAGAACAGCGTCAGGGCAATCACCACGTAGGGCATTCGAATCGTACTGATGTCCACCTCCTGGGTATTTTGCAAGATCAACCACGCTCCAATCAATGGCGCAATGGTATGCCCCAGCGAGTTGAAGCCCTGAGCCAGGTTGAGCCGACTGGCCGCCGTCTCGGGCTCGCCCAATACCGCCACGTAGGGATTGGCCGCCACCTGTAGGATGGTGATGCCACTGGCCAGGAAAAAAAGCGCCACCAAAAAGATGGCGTACACCTGAATGTAGGTAGCCGGAATAAAAAGCAGACAAGCTCCCCCCATCAGGGCCAAGCCCGTGACGATCCCGTACTTGTAACCAATCCGCCGGATCAAAATGCCGGCGGGAACACTCATCACAAAGTAGGCGAGGAAGAAAAAAAACTGGATCAGCTGCGCCTGCCAATTTTTGAGGGTAAAGGCCGATTTCAAATGCGGAACGAGGATGTCATTCATCGAGGTGAGAAAACCCCACATAAAAAATAAGAGGATGAGAATGTAAATCGCTCCGCCGTAATGGTTTCGTTTTTCCATGAGTTGGTTTATTCAATGCTAATTTCGTCCACAAACAACCAAGCCCGGTAGCCTTCTCCCTGACGACCCTCCGGGATCTCGCCGTAGTTTTTGGCTACCACCCGCAAATGGGTCGCCTCCACCGCTTCCAAAGCTACCTCGACCTCCTCCACCTTCGCCCGCCGCTGCCAATCGCTACGCCGCGCCAGCGACCGAAACGTCTGCCCATCGGTAGAAGCCAACAGCTCCACCTCCCGCGGCAAGTAAATCCACTGCCCCTCCCCGTCAAAGAAGCGCAGGCCCACCCGCCGCAATACGCGGGGCTCCGCAAAACGAATCGTCGCCTCCAAATCCTCCCCGGAGAACCCCAGCCACTCGCGGTCGCCGTACTTTTCGTCCGAACCCTTGATGCCGTTGAGCAAGCCACTGCCCCCCCGCCCCGGATAACGCCGGTCCGGCGGCTGGGCCAATTCGATCGTCGCGCCCAGTCCCAGATGGGGCTCGTAGTGAACCCGCGTAGCACGGCCCACCCGACCCGCCTCGTCCACGGCGCGGAAAGCGTAAATCCCCGGCTCGTTCAGGACGGCACTCGTCCCCTCCACTGCCGTCCAAGTATCGTCCCCCGGCCCCTGCTGCTCCACCCGGGCGGCAACGCTGGCCCGGAGATCGGTCACGCGGAGGGGAACGGCATTCCCCCCGGCGAGGTCAAAACGGAGGTCGAGCAAGCGTTGGGCGACGTTGACCGACTGCCCCTCCCAGTAGTCGAGGTGGGTTTGTAATCGCTGGGCAAAATCGGCAAAACGACGCTGCGTACTGTCGCGGTAAAGGACTTCGGACAGGGCCGCCATCCGGGCCAGGGCCATGTATTCCACCTTGGCAAAATCGGGGAGGTATTCGGTCCAAACGTTGCCCTGAGCGCCCCAAATGTAGCGGTGTTTTTCCACCGGCAATTCGGCGGGAATGGGCTCAAAAGCGTAGACCTTCTCCAGGGGCGTCAGCCCCCCGATGGCCAGGGGCTCCTCGGGGTGATCCGATTGGTAATAATCAAAATAGCAATGCGAGGTGGGCGTCATCACCACCTGGTGATCGGCCAGCGCCGCGGCGATTCCGCCTTCCGTTCCGCGCCAGGACATCACGCTGGCCTTGGGCGCCAAGCCCCCTTCCAAAATTTCGTCCCAGCCAATGATCTGCCGCCCCTTTTCGTTTAGGTAGCGCTCCACCCGACGGATAAAATAACTTTGCAAGCCCGCCTCATCCACCAAGCCCTCCCGCTCGATCAAGTCCTGACAAAAAGCACTTTCGCGCCAGGCCCCCTTGGGCGCTTCATCGCCTCCGATGTGGATATAGCGGCTGGGAAAAAGCGCCGTCACTTCATCAAAAACGCCATCCAAAAACTGAAAGGTCTTTTCGGTCGGACAATAGATGTCGTCAAAGATGCCCCACTTGGTGGCCACGGCGTAGCTCCGGGTTGGGTCGCAGGACAGCTCCGGGTAGGCGCTGATGGCGGCCAGACTGTGCCCCGGCAATTCGATTTCGGGGATCACCTCAATTCCTTTCGCCGCAGCGTAGGCCACGATCTCGCGGACCTCCGCCTGGGTGTAGTAGCCGCCGTAGCGCTGGCCATCAAAGCGCTGCGGCGTATCGTTGTAATGCCCGACCAGGGTCTCCTCGCGGTAAGCCGCCACCGTTTGCAGCTTGGGATAGCGCTTGATCTCAATCCGCCAGCCCTGGTCTTCGGTGAGGTGCCAGTGGAATTTGTTGTAACCGTAAAAGAAGAGAAAGTCGAGGTATTTGAAGAGGGCTTCCTTCGGAAAAAAATGCCGCGCCACGTCGAGGTGCATGCCGCGGTACACAAAGCGGGGCCGGTAGTGGTAAGCTCCCACCGGCAGGCGGCCAGCGTTGAGCACCCCCAGTAGGGAAAGTAGGGACAGCCCGCGGTACAGATGCCTACTGTCGCGCAGCAATAGCTCGATGCCCCGGTCTTGCACGTTCAAGGTACTCCGTACCAAACCCGTATCCAACACCACCCGAACATTGGTCGCTGCGCCCAACACGAGCGACGGCCCACCAAAGGCGTAGTCGCGTAAAGCCGCCCAGATTTCGCGCTGCAATAAGGCAGTCGTATCGAGTTGGAGACTTTTCAAACCGGCCCAGGCACCCGTGGTATCGCTTTGTTCCGTCGCTGGAATGACCGCGTAGTTGGGGCTTTCGCCTACTCCCGACTCGGATGCCGACCGACAGGCTACCAGCAGTAGCGCCAAGGGTATACTCTTCCAGTACCAATTGATTTGCATCACCGTAAATGAATTAAAAAATGCTAATCTCATCCGCAAAGACCCAAGCCTTACCCTCGTGAAGGGCTCCCTTGTGCCAGCGCGGACAGTCGATCAAGCTCTTGGCTTTCACCTTGACGTAGCGGGCCCGGGTACCCGAAAGCGCCAGCTCATAATTTTCTAAAAATACGCCCTTTTCCCGCGGCGACACCCGCCCCTTTACCTGACCCAGCGGACGGAAATTGACCCCGTCCTCCGAGCCGTAATACTCCACCGAGGAGGGAAAAAAGATCCAGCTGTTCTCATCCTGCAAAAAGCCACAACTGATTTTTTGCAGCTTCCGCGAAGTACTTAGGTCCACCACGCATTCGAGGTCCTTGCCCTGAAAGCCCTGCCAGCCGCCGGAGCGAAAATCATCTCCTCCCCGCAAACCGTCGATGAGCGCATCGGCAGCCCCCCCGCTGTAAATCGCAGCGTAGTCGCTCTGCAGTTCGATCGACCGCGTGGCGTCGCGCCGGATCAGATCGGTACACACCCGGGGCGATACCCCCCCATCTCCTTGCGCGTAGGTACAAAGCATCGTACTCTCCTCCAGGATAATGACCTGCCCCGCGTAGGGCGCGTAGTCGCCCCCGTTGAGGCTGTAGTAGATCACCGCACCCGCCTCCGTCGAAGCCAGCTCGATGTGGTTCTGCTCCGTAAAGCTCAACTGCCCCTTGGCCAGGTAAGGCACCGGCACAAAGTCGCGATGCTCCACCGCCGAAGGGGGCGCCGTCTCCGGAGTACTGCCCCAGTCCAAATTGGGCTGCGGGCCCATTTCAAAATGCCATTCGCCCCCGGCCATAATGGTCTCCTGCGTCAGATAGCTCCGTTCGTAGGGCTCCCCGTTGAGGGTCACGGCCTGGATGTAGGGATGCTCCGGTCGGTTGTTGGACGTACGGATTTTAAACTGCCGGCCATTCTCCAAATTGATGGTCGCCGACCGCACCACCGGACTGCCGATGACGTAGTAATCCGAGCCGGGCAGCACGGGATAAAAGCCCAGGGCACTCAGAACGTACCAAGCGCTCATCTGGCCACAGTCTTCGTTGCCCGCAATGCCATCCGGGGCCGCCTGGTACTGCGTCGCCAAAATTTCTCGGACCCGAGCTTGAGTCTTCCAAGGTTGGTGGACGTAGTTGTAGAGGTAAGCGATGTGGTGACTGGGTTCGTTGCCGTGGGCGTACTGACCGATCAGGCCAGTGATGTCGGCCTGGTCGCGACCGGAGGTCAGACTCGTAGCGGCGAAGAGGGAGTCTAGGGCAGCTTCTAAGCCAGCGGGGCCACCGTGGAGGGCGACGAAGCCTTCCAAGTCGTGGACAGCGGAAAAGCCGTAGTGCCAGGCATTGGCTTCGGTATAGTTGTTGTTGACCTCGAAGGGGTCAAAGGGGCTTTGCCAAAAGTTGTAGCGGCGGGGCCGAAAGAAACGCGTCTCGGGATCGAAGAGATTGCGGTAGGAAAGGCTCCGTTGGTAAAATTCCTCCGCAGTGGCCCGCTCCCCCATGGCCATCGCCAGTTGGGCAATGCACCAATCGTCGTAGGCGTACTCCAGGGTCTTCGACACCGACTCGGCTTCTCCTTCCACCGATATAAAACCCCGTTCCTGATACTCGTCCAAGCCCAGGTGGCTTTGCTTGGCACTGTGTTGCACCGCCTCCAGCGCCAGCTTGGTATCGTAGTCGCGGATGCCCTTGACGTAAGCATCGGCGATGACCGATACCCCGTGGTAACCGATCATACAACCCGTATAGCAGGCCGACAGGTCCCAGATTGGCAAGATGCCACCTTCTTCGTATTTGTGGAGCATGGTACGGATAAATGCTACCGTTCGCTTTTGGTCGATGAGGGTGTAAAGGGGGTGGGCCGCGCGGTAGGTGTCCCAGAGCGAAAAGACGGTGTAGTGGGCGTGGCTGCTGTCGCGGTGGTTTTGCTGTTCCATCCCCCGGTAGCGACCGTCGACGTCGCTGTACAGGTTGGGGGCCAGCATGCCGTGGTAAAGGGCAGAGTAAAAGATGACTTGCTCCGTCTCGCTGCCACACTGGGCTTCGATTTTTCGCAGCTCCGTTCGCCAGGCCGTCTCCACCGCCGAACGAACGACTCCCAGATCACGGCCCGCCAGCTCGGCTTCGAAGTTGGCGCGCGCCCCGTCCAGATCAACGGGCGAGAGGGCCACCCGGACCGTCAATTCCCGGGTGCCGGGCGCAAAGCGGAACAGGCCCTTGGCGGCATTTTCTTTCCCCGCCATACGCTGCACTTGGACCTCCTCCACGGCCTCCGAAAATTCGATGACAAAAAAGACGCGCTGATCCGTCGCCCAAGCATTCGAATGGCGGTAGCCTTCAATGCGCCGATCACCGACGCGGGTAAAATCGCAGGCCAGTACCTCATCCCGATGTTCGAGGTCGAGCACTACGGCGGGCGATTGCGGATCCTCAAAACGGTAGTGGTGGAGGCCACCCCGGGGCGTGGTACTGTGTTGGACTTGTACCCGGGGCCGCTCCAAATAGACTTCGTAGTAACCGGGGCTAGCGGCCTCGCGCGCGTGCTGGAAAGGACTCTGGAAAACCGCATAATCCAAATCGCCTTCGCCCAGCTCCACTCCATTGTTGACCGGCATGAGCAACACATCTCCGTAGTCGGAAACACCCGTACCACTGAGGTGGGTGTGGCTAAAGCCGTAGATGATGCTATCCGAATAATGATAGCCCGAACAGCCGTCCCAACCCCTCAGCCGCGTATCCGGCGACAGTTGGACCATGCCGAAGGGATAGTTCGCTCCGGGATAGGTATGTCCGTGCCCCCCCGTTCCGATAAAGGGATCGACGTAGGCCAGGGGATCGCTTCCCGGGGTAAACGCAGGCGTGGGCCGTTGGCAAGAGGTATTCAGTAGTAGCACCAGTACCGAAGCGGTAGTGGTCCAAACGATCAATGGTAAAAAGGACTTGTTCAAAGTATTGCAGTTTGTTTTTCGGCTCCCCTACTCCATCCACCACACTTTTATATTGGTCTCGTCGCCTCCCATCCGGGCGACCTGCGCCGACCAGTTTTCAAAGTTAAAGGAGGTTTCGGAAACGGGATATTTAAACCGGAAAAAATTATTGCTGGGCTTTTCGCGGGGCAGCAAATCCGTTTGGCGCAGCAGCGAAAAAGCCTCCCAGGGCTGGCGGAAGTAGTCGACCCAGCGTTGGGTATAGATCTTTCTCAAATTGTCGACCTCGGGCGCACCAAAGACGAATTGGTAGCGCGGGTGGCCGGTGACGTCAAAGGGCTGGATCGCCCCGATGGCATTGTCTTGGTTTTCCCAAATCGCCGAATTGGATACGAGGGCTTTCCAAAAATTGATCGAGATCAGCATGCCCTCCCGGTAGCGGAAGGAGGCAATCGACTCGTCCTTGGCCGTACCGATGCCCCGGAGGAAAACCTCGGCGAGGAGAAACTTGACTTCGGCGGCGCTGAAGAGTACCTCGGGAATGTCCTGCTCGTCGCGTACCAGATAAAAGTTGAAGGACGAGTAGATGTTTTCCTCCCCCTTGTTGTCGTAGACGTTGTCGCGGCCGTCCTTGTTGTAGGGCGCACCACCGGACTGCGGCGTCCCGGCGGGAGCAACTTGGGGGAAGGGCACCCATTCCTCGGCGGTGTTGGTTTCGAAAAAGATGGGGGCCCGGGGGTCGAGAATGGTGCCGTCCTCGGTCAGGAAATTCCACAGGGTCGTTCCCATCCGCAGGCGGTTGTGCTCGCGGAAGGACCAGTTGACGCCCAGGTCGGACCAGCCCTGTTCGGCGGGCAGCATTTGAATGTCCTCGCCCTCCCCGAGGAAAGGCGCTCCGTCGACGATCAGCTGCCCGATCTCGCTTTCGACCAGGCTGGTTTCGAGTTCGTAAATCCGCAGCAAATAACGTAGCCGCATCGAATTGGCAAATTTGACCCAGCGCCCCCGGTCGTCTCCCAAGAGCGCGTCGAAGTTGCCCAGGTCGAGGTAGGGATTGCCCGCCTCGGTATTGCTCGGGGCAGTGGCGAGCAGCTCGCTGGCCGTACGGAGATCGTTGAGCAGCCCCAGGTAAATCTCGCGATCGTCGTCGTAGACGGGCCGGACGACGGCCGTCTCGGCGTAGGCTTGGGCGGCTTCGGAGTAGGGAATATCGCCAAAGAAGTCGAGCATCTGGAAGGTCTTGTAGGCCATCAGAATATCCACCTGTGCCTCGACCAGATCGGTGGCCTCGGGATCGGCGGCGGCCAGTTCGTTGAGGACGATTTTGAGCTCCCGCGCGTTCTTGAGCGCACCGTAATAATTCGACCAGATTTCCTCTACCCCCGCATCGATATTGCCAAAGGTACTGGCGGTGACGGCACCGAGTTCGGTCAGGTCGTAGAGCATTTCGTTGTGCAAAAACAATTGGCGGTTCCAGCCCAGTCGGAGGGAATTGACCAACTCGTTGAAGATGGCCTCGTAGTAGACCTCGGTGGGTTCCAGGGGATTGCGGTTCACCTCCTCAAAGCCCCGGTCGCAAGCGGGGAGTCCGAGGAGGAGGAGGAAGGCGGCGAAGAGTAGTCCTTTTTTCATCACTAAAATTTTGCGGCCAGTCTAAAACTAATCGAACGCATACTGGGGAAGGAGGCCCATTCCAGCCCCTGGGCATTGCCCGCCCCTCCCGCTCCTTCGGGGTTGATGTTGTCGGGCAAAGCGCTGTAAAAGTAAAACAGGTCGCGCCCCACCAAGCTCAGGTTGAGGTTTTGGAGGATGCGCAACTTGCTGGTGATTTTGCTGGGAAAATCGTAATTGATGGAAAATTCACGCATCTTGACCCAGGTGTTTTCGAGGATGCCCGGTGTGGTCAGGATCTTCCCCCACCCGCCCGCATTGGGCAGGTACTTGTGGTAGTAGTGTACCACCTTATCGTTGGGCGTACCGTCGGCGTACACGCCCGGGAGAATGACGCCCACGTTGCGGGTCACGCCGTCCGGGTCGGTATAGGGCAGGCCATTGCCCTCCCGCTCGGCCAGGGTCTCGGGACTCTGCCCCGTTTGCAGGCCGATGACGTAGGAGCCTGCGTAAATCTCGCCACCGATCCGGGTATCGACCAGGGCGCTGAAGGTAAAGTTTTTGTAGCGGCCCTGAAGCGTAAAGCCCCCAATTAGGCGGGGGGCCGAGTTGCCCACGGGCACGAGGTTGTCGGTGATTTGATAGTGCGTTCCCGCCTCGTTGAGGATCGGCTGGCCGGTGCCTTCGTGGCGGACGTAGTCGTAGCCGTAGATCGTGCCGTAGGCCTGTCCCTCCTGGACCATGATCTTGGGACCAAAGTCGCCCCAGATGTCGCCGATTTCGAGAATTTGCGCGCCATCGCCAAGACTAACGACGGTGTTTTGGTTGCTGCTAAAGTTGAGCCCCGCCTTGAGGTAGCCGTTGGGCTTACTCAGCACATTGTAATTGATCGCGCATTCGAAGCCCCGATTTTCCAGTACGCCATTGTTGAGCTGTACGGCCGAAACGCCGGAGGAAGTCGGTACGGGTGATTCCAGAATCTGGTCATAGGATTCGATCTGGTAGTAGGTAAAATCGACGTTGATCTTGCTGTCGAACAAACCGATGGTCAGGCCCGCCTCGTAGGAATCGGCCTGCTGGGGGCGCAGCTCGGAAGGCGGACGGGTATTGGGGAGGCTCGCCGTTTGGTTGCCGTTGAAGGTGTTGATGTTGTAGACAAAATCCAGTTGGTAGGGGTCGGTATCGTTGGCGGTTTTGGCGTAGGCCAGCCGCAGCTTGAGGAAGTCGACGGGAAGACGCTCGAGGTTGAGGTGTTCGGAAAGGACGTAGCTCAGAGAGGCCGAAGGATAGAAGTAAGAGTTGTTGTCGACGGGCAGGGCGGAGGACCAGTCGTTGCGGCCGGACAGTTCGAGGAAGATCGTATTGTCGTAGGAAAGGTTGAGAAAGGAGAAGACCGAGTTGATCTTTTTCTCAAAGCGAATTTCTTGGGCTACCGGAATGCGGTTGAGGTCCTGCCCGCTGTAATTGCTAAAGGCAAACAACCAGGGATTGACCCACTGATCGGTACTCGCGTTGAGTCCGTACTGCTCGCGATGCCAACGCGCGCCCCCCAGGGACAGGCTGACGTCGAAGAGATCAAAGGCATTGCGCTTGGTCGCCGTGATGAGCGCCTCACTGTTGTGGACGATGTTTTGATCCAACTCGCGGGCGTACCGCGCTTCGTTGATGCCGAACAGATCGACGGGATTGTTGCGGGTTTCAAATTCGTTGGTGGTGTAGTCGATTCCGGTGCGCGCGGTCGCCACCAACCAATCGGTCACCTGATAATTGAGCCCCACCGATCCGATAAACTTGTTGCGGTCCAGGTAGGTGTTTTGGTTAAAGGTATTCCACCACAGGTGTTGGGGGGTAAATTGGAAGGGATAATTGCCATCGTAGTTGTAGCGGGTCCCGTCGGGGTTGATGTTGAGCGCTCGCTCCAAACCCTTGTACGAACGCGGCCAGCTGTACAAGATGCCCTTGCCAAAGGAAGCGTTGTTGTCGTCGCCCAGGGAGGGGCTGTTCTTGCGGCTAAACTTGATGTAGGAAATCGACAGCTCCGCCCCCACCCGATCGCTGATCTTGAGTTGCGAGCCGATGTTGGCGGTGTATTGCTCAAAGTTGGAATTGGGGACGACGGCCTCGTGGTCCTGGTAGGTCAGGGAGGTGCGAATCGAGCCAAACTCTCCGCCCTTGGACAGGGCGATGTTGTGGGTGTTGGTCGTGCCGTTTTGGAAAAACTGCTGGAGGTTGTCGGGCTGGGGGCTGTAGTCGCGCAGCTCGCCATCCCACCAGCGCACCATCTGCCCGCGCATTTCTGGCGCGCGGGAAACCCGCGGGGAATAAAAGCCAAACTGCGCGGTGGGCGGGCGACCGAAGGGGCCATTGTTACTGTGTACGTCACGGGGATAAACCAATTCGCCATCGGCATTGGTTTCGAAGGCCGGTTCGCTCAACGAGATGGGACCACCCGCTCCGTACTTATTCTGCACCTTGCGGTAGCGAAAGGGGGTAATGACCTTGGTGGTAAAAATGTACTCCACGCCCAAGCCCTTGGTCACCGCTCCCTTCTTGGTGGTGATGAGCACCACCCCATTGGCCCCCCGCATGCCGTATTTTGCGGAAGCGGTGGGGCCTTTGAGAATGCTTACGTCTTGAATGTCTTCGGCGTTGATATTGTTGATCGCCGAGCCCCAGTCCACCCCCCGGCCAATGTCCGTCAGGCCCGGTGGGTTTTCAATCGGGACCCCATCGACGATAATCAGCGGTTGGTTGTTGCCCGTGAGGTTGTTATTGCCCCGGATCACGATCCGCGTCGTTCCGCCATCTACGCCATTGGGACTGACCACCTGTACGCCCGCCGACCGCCCACTCAGGGCGTTGATGACGTTGGGGGCATTGGACAGGGCCAGTTGCTCACCCGAAACATTGTCGGTAGAATAGCCCAGTTCCCGCTTCTGGCGTTTGATGCCCAGCCCGGTGACGACCACGTCGCCCAGCTGGACCGCATCACTTTCCAAATACAACTCGATGGGCAGCTGCCCCGCTACCGTCATTTCCAGATCCAGGTAACCCACGTAGCTGACCCGGATCCGGGCGGGGAGCTCGGCCACCCGCAGGCTAAATTCTCCATCCAGCCCGGTCGTCGTCCCCGCTTCGGAATCGAGATCGAGTACGGTCGCCCCAAACAGGGCCTCCGCCGTATTTTTATCCTTGATCGTACCCTGGATCTCCACTTGCGCACTGGTTAGCGTCGCAACGAGCAACAGGGCTAGCCCCACTAATAGGCCTCGCAATTGTAAACGTGCCATCCGGTTTCGATTTTTGAAAAATCAGACGGGTAAACTGTGACCTTTACCCGTCCTCAACTCACAATGAAAGATTCATAAACGAAATCTTTGTTCTTGGAAAGTCCCATTCCCATTTTGCCAATCGCCATGGGAATCCGAGCCTTCCAAAAACAAAGGACCTATTTGGTAACGATGATTTTTCCCGCTCGTACCTCGCCCTCTACCGGGTGAATGACCTGGTACCAGTAGGCACCGCTGCTCGTCAATTCAAGACGGTCGCTCCGGTCGTTCAATTCCAACTGGTGGTAGAGCGCTCCGTCACTGCCGTACACCTGAATCAAACTGCCTTCCCAGAAAGCATCGTATTCCAGGGAGACGGCCCCGTTGGTGGGGTTGGGGAAAAGGTCCAATCGGTACTCGGCAAAACGTTCCTCGACGCTGGTCGAGATTTGGGTCTTGGCGTCGTTGTCGCCCGGGGTGTTGTCCATGTCGTCGCGCACTTCCACCAGTAAGGTATTGGTTCGGGGCAGGCTAATCATAGCGTTCAGATCGATCAACTGCTCCACGGTGCTGCCCGCCGCGATGTTGTCCATGATGGTGACGGTTTCGAGGAGTTGGTTTTCGTAGAAGACGTTGATCGTATAGTTCTCCAGGTCCGATTGCCCATTATTGGTGATATCAACGGTGAGGTTTTCGAGAACATCGCCGTTGAAAGCGGGTTCGACGTTGCTGGCCGATAGGTTGTTGAAGGCTGCGTAGGGGCTGCTGGAGTTTTCGATAAAGTAGGAAAAGATGCGGTAGTAGGGCTCGGTATGGCCATTATTGTTGTAGCCGGTATTGAGCAGGTTGGTGTAGTCCTGCAGGACGTAATCGAGGCTGACCGTGGCACCGGGGTCGGCAGCGCCAGTCGTGTTCATGTAAAAGGGCGTGACCGATTCGCCGGGGCACCAGCCCGCGCGGGGGAATTGCCAGTTGCCGGATTGGTTGGCGCAGGGGTTGTTCGGACAATCGCTCTTCCACAGCCGGTGATCGGCAATGGCCGTTCCGTCGACGTGGAGGCGGTGGGTGACGTCGTAAAACTCCGCCGCATTACTGGTATTGCCTTGGCCGTGGCCGGTAATCGTCATCCGTACGTAGTGGATGTCGGTATTGTCCTGGACGGAAATTTCGAAGGGTTCCAAATCGTAGCTGATTCCGGGATCGCCGTACACCTGGTAACCTTTTTCCCACAGCCGCGACAGGCTGTAATAAGTATCCTCATCCGCATCGTCGATGAGGTCGATCGACATGTCGACCAACCAACCCTGCGTGGTAAAGACGGTGATGTTGGACAAAAACTCTACCTCTCCCCCCAGTACACTCTTGAAGTCGGTCACGTCGATGGTCCAACCGCCACAAGCATTCCCGTAGGGCGTAATGTAGCGGGCCAGCTCGTAGGTCCCACTGGCCGTCACGA
>ERZ1740065.711-NODE-711-length-18462-cov-5.240180_pt1 | contig 18462 bp, 15 predicted proteins | sample MGYA00581738_ERZ1740065 | MGnify/ENA primary metagenome ERZ1740065 (study PRJEB43018, sample SAMN04849749) | marine metagenome | isolation source: floating plastic debris | place: Pacific Ocean | collected 2008-09-01 | study: EMG produced TPA metagenomics assembly...
CGTTTTCAAAATACGGGCAACGACGTGGCCTTTGACGTCCAAATCCGGGATACGCTGGAGGCCAATTTGGATGCGAGCACTTTCCAAGTGCTGGGCAGTAGCCATCCCCTCCAGCTTAATACCTCTTTGACCGATTCGCGCTTTTTGGTTTTCGACTTCCCGCGGATTTTCTTGCCCGATAGCGCCTCTAATCCCGCTGGCAGTCAGGGCTACGTGACCTTCCAGATCGATGCGGTAGACGGGCTACCGGAATCAACCCTGATCCAAAACCGGGCGGGGATTTACTTCGCCGCCAATCCGCCGATCATCACCAACTTTACGCGCAACCTGATGGTGAGTGAGCTCCCGGTCGATGTGGGGCTGGATCCCGACCCCGGCGTAGCGCGGCTGCAAATCGTACCGAATCCGACGACGGGGGAGGTCTTTTTGGCGGGCAACGAATTGCGGAGTGGCGACTTATCCGTTTACGATGCGCTGGGGCGGCGTTTGCGTGGCGTCCCGTTCCGAGTGGGCGAGGCCCTCGACCTCGGCGATCTGCGGCCCGGGGTGTACTGGATTACCCTGCGGGGTGAGGATCGGGTGTGGAGTGGAAAAGTGCTCAAGCAGTAAGTGTTTGAGATTTTGATAAAACAAGAAAAATTGTGTAATGAAGAAGCTTAGTTTGCGGTGGACCCTGTGTTTGGTCTTTAGCTGTTGGTGTACCTGGGGGCTACTGGCCCAGTGCATCGGCAATTTCATCCGGTTTGACGAACAGCACGAAGTGGATGGGTTCTCAGTATTGTATTCCGATTGTACTGAGATTTTGGGGGATGTGGTCATAGTGACGGGGTACGGGCCAGACTCGATTCGCCACCTGGATGGCTTGCTCAATGTTGTGAAGATTGGGGGGGAGCTGACGATCAAGTCGGCTTCTAATGAGAGGGTGAATATCGACCTGTCCGGTTTGCGCAACCTTCAAGAGATTGGGGGGAGCTTGGTGATCTTCAACTACGATAGCCTCGATTTTACCAGCTTGGCTGCCTTGGAACACCTCGGGAACGGGCTTTTGCTGCGCTACAGTACTGCGGAGGATTTCAGCGGTTGGGAGCAATTGAAAAGTATGGGTGGCCGCCTTTCTTTGGGCAACGTTCGGATGAAAAGTTTTGCGGGGCTCGATAGCTTGCGTTCCATTGGTGGGGGCTTGTGGCTGAGTAGTTGTTTTATCGAGGGGACTTTGGGCATTCCTAACCTGCGTTCGATAGGAGGAGATATTGCTTTGAGCAATACCTGCTTCGAGAGTTTTGTGGGGATGGAAAATCTAGTGGATGTATCCGGGAGCATCAGTATCTACAACTCGGAGCCACCGACGGCCGCGGAGCCACTTTGTCAGAGCGGCAGCCTGCGCGGTTTGAGTGGGATCGATACTTTGCGGGCCTTGGTACTGAGAAATACAGGCATCAAGGATTTGGGGCAGTTGAGTAGCCTCAAGTGCCTGACGAGGGGGATCCAATTTATAAATAACCCCTACCTGGAAGACATTAGCGGCTTGTTGTCTTTGGAGGCGATTGGGTGGCACCTGTACATTACCAAGGCGAGTAAGCTGACCAGCCTACGGGGTTTGGATAACTTGCGCACCATTGATTCGTCCTACATGGTCCTGATTGAGGATAACGATGCGCTGGTCGACATTGAGGCCCTGCGCAATGTAGACCTCTTTGGTACGGCTGGGGTCTCCATCACGGAAAACGCTCAGTTAAACGTTTGTGATAATCTCAATCTGTGTGCGTACTTTGCCAACGGTGGAGAAGGCAATATTCGGGAAAACGGCACCCGGGGTGGCGGCTGCTACGATACGGACGAATTGCTGCTCTCCTGTACCGATAATCTGGGTAAGGTCCAGTTCCACATTTTCTACGACCGCAACCAAAACCAGGTCCAGGACCCCGACGAGGGCTTTTTCTCCGATGGCAGTATTTTGGTCGAGCCGGACAGTGTGGTGTACTTTCCCCAGTCCAATGCTCCCGGCCGTATTCTCCTGCCACCCGGCTCCTACACCGTCCGCTACAATGCCACCGCCCAGCCCGAATGGAACCTCACCACCGATTCGAGTAGCTTTGAGATTCAGATCGACGACAGCAGTAGCAGCTTTTGCGCTGACCTCTCTTTTGGCGTATTTCCCAATGTCGAGCGCAACGAAGTGCAGACCAACCTGGGCGGCTTGTTTCCCCGCTGCAACGTCCCCAACCTGCTCCAACCCCACGTCAAAAACCTAGGGACCACCATCGTGGATGGCACCCTGTGGCTGGAGGTGGACGAGAACCTGGAGAACGTCTTTTTTGCCAGTAGCGTGGATACCTTCGTGGCGCCCAATCGCTACGGCTGGTTCTTTAGCGACCTCTTCCCCGGCTACGATTTTGGGGGACAACTGACGGCCCAGATTCCGGGCCCGCCCGACTTCCTGCCGGGCGATTCGTTGTACTTCCGCACCTACGCCGATTTTAGCGACGGGGCCAGCAGTCAACAGAGCGTCGTACGCGACCACGACGTGGAAATCCGCTGCTCCTACGATCCCAACGACAAACTGGTGGATCCCGCTCGCGAGGGCGACTGGACCCTATTCGAAGAGACCCTGGTCTACACCATCCGTTTTCAAAATACGGGCAACGACGTGGCCTTTGACGTCCAAATCCGCGATACGCTGGCCACCGACCTGGACCTCCGTACGTTCCGGGTCCTGGGCAGCAGCCACCCGCTACAACTCCGCACCTCGCTGACCGATGAGCGCTATTTGGTCTTTGACTTTCCCGATATTTTTCTCCCCGATAGCGCTTCCAATCCCCTGGGTAGCCAGGGCTACGTGACTTTCCAGATCGATGCGGTAGACGGGCTACCGGAGTCGACGCTGATCCAAAACCGGGCGGGCATCTACTTTGACGCCAATCCGCCGATCATCACCAACTACACGAACAATGTGATGGTGAGCGAACTGCCGGTGGAGGTGGGGCTGGCCCCCGTTCCTGGGGTATCCCAGTTGCAGATCGTACCGAATCCGACGATGGGTGAAGTTTTCCTGAGCGGCGGTGAATGGCAGCGTGGTGACTTGTCGATTTACGACGCGCTGGGACGGCGCGTTCGCAACGAGCTTTACCAACGGGGAGAAGTTCTGGATTTGAGTGACTTGAACGGTGGGGTGTACTGGCTGACGCTACGAGCGGGCACCAGGTGGTGGAGTGGAAAGGTGTTGGTCCAACGGTAGCGAACTGTACTTGGGGAGGGGATTCAAAGAAAAGTAATGCCATACTTTTTGGCGATGGCCGCCATTTCGGCACTGCCTGGTTTGGTTTCCCGGCGGTTGAGTTCGTTGAAGAACCGCTCAAAATGCCGGCCTGGGATGACGTAGTTAAGCACCCTCGCCGTTTTCGTACCGTGGGTCTTGATGCCGTGTTTGATACCGCGCGGGAGGTAAATGACATCCCCCTCCTTGCCAATCGTAGTCCGATCGCCCAGCACCAGCTGTACTTCGCCTTCCAGTACGTGGAATATCTCATCCTCATTTTGGTGAATGTGTACCGGCACGCTGCTGCCCGCTGGCATGATTCCTTCCACGAGGTAGACATCCCCAGCGGTCTCTTTAGCGCTGAGGATGACTTGCCGTTCCCCCCCGAGGAGGGCGTCGTGGGGCTTTTGGAGTGAGGTGATTTTTGGCGTTCGCACGGTTGCTTTTTTTGATCGGGTACCAAAACTGGCAGGGAGGGTACTGCCCGTCTAGCCGACTTCCTCTTCGGTTTGGAGATCGATGCGCAATTCGTCTAACTGTTCGCTGGCCACTGGGGCCGGGGCGTCGATCATGACGTCGCGGCCCTGGTTGTTTTTAGGGAAGGCGATGAAGTCGCGGATCGAAGATTGGCCATTGAGGACGGCGCAGAGGCGGTCGAAGCCAAAGGCGATGCCACCGTGGGGGGGGGCGCCGTATTCGAAGGCACCGAGCAAGAAGCCAAATTGGGCCTCGGCCTCCTCCTTGCTAAAGCCGAGCAGGTCAAAATTGCGAGACTGGAGTTCGCGATCGTGGATCCGGATGGAGCCCCCACCGATTTCGGAGCCGTTGATGACCAGGTCGTAGGCATCGGCGCGGAGGCTCTTCATGGTGTCGTGGTCGCCGGTGAGCATGCGTTCGACGTCGGCTTTTTTGGGAGCAGTAAAGGGGTGGTGCATGGCGTGGAAGCGGCCCGAGTCTTCGTCCCATTCGAGGAGGGGAAAATCGACGACCCAGAGGGGTTTGAAATCCCCAGCTTTTAGGAGTCCCATGCGGCGGCCCATCTCCAGGCGCAGTTCGTTCAATTGCTTGCGGGTCTTTTCGGTTTCTCCCGACAGGATGAGCAGCATATCACCCGCCTGGGCGCCAAAGCGCTCACCCCAGGCCCGGAGGTCTTCCTCGCCGTAAAATTTACCTACCGACGACTTCACACTTCCGTCGGCGTTGAACTTGACGTAGACCAAGCCCTTGGCCCCAATCTGGGGGCGTTGCATCCACTCGGTCAGTTTTTTGATGTCCTTGTTGGAATACTGATCGGCCTGCCCGCTGGCGCAGATACCGACCACCAATTCGGCCTGATCGAAGACACTAAAGCCCTTGTTTTGGGCCAGGTCGTTGAGTTCGACAAACTCCATCCCGAAGCGCAGGTCGGGCTTATCGGAGCCGTAGCGCTGCATGGCCTCGTCGTAGGACATCCGGGGGAAGTCCGGCAGTTCGACGCCGAGGGTGCTTTGGAAGAGGTGTTTGGTGAGGCCTTCGAAGGTTTGGAGGATGTCTTCCTGGGTGACGAAGGACATTTCGCAGTCGATTTGGGTAAACTCGGGTTGGCGGTCGGCGCGGAGGTCTTCATCGCGGAAGCACTTGACGATTTGGAAGTAGCGGTCGAGGCCGGCCACCATCAGGATTTGCTTGAAGGTTTGGGGCGATTGGGGCAGGGCGTAAAACTGTCCGGGGTTCATCCGGCTGGGGACCACAAAATCGCGGGCGCCTTCGGGGGTGCTCTTGATGAGGAAGGGGGTTTCGACTTCGACGAAGTGCTTATCGGAGAGGTACTTCCGGGTTTCGAGGGCCAGTTGGCTACGGAAGATCAGGTTTTGTTGGACTGGTTCCCGACGCAGGTCGAGATAGCGGTATTTCATGCGCAGGTCGTCGCCCCCATCGGTCTTGTCGGCGATGGTGAAGTGGGGGACTTTGGAGGGGTTGAGCACGTCGAGGCTTTGCACTTCGATTTCGACGTCCCCCGTATTGCGATTGGGGTTTTTGTTGCTCCGTTCGCGTACCAGGCCGGTGGCGCGCAGTACGAATTCGCGGCCCAGCCTGCGGGCCCGTTCGCACAGTTCGCGATCCTGTTCCACATCAAATACGAGCTGGGTGATGCCGTAGCGATCGCGCAGGTCGATGAAGGTCATTCCACCAAAATCGCGACTGGCCTGGAGCCAGCCACAGAGGCTTACGGTTTGTCCGACGTGGTCCATCCGAAGTTCGTCGCAGGTATGCGTCCTGTACATGGGTAAAGCGGTTTGTAAAAAGCTGCCGTTGGGGCGGCCTATAGATTAAAGAAAAAATAATGTCAAGCGAATAATGCCACAAAAGTAAACGAACTTATCAAAAGATGGGTTCAATTTGTCGGATATATCTACAGATTGATGGGGAAAGAATTATTATTGCAGAAGCAATCCGGTATTGCCTACCGGGCGGCGCAAAATGCAGTAGACCATGAGTAGTGCAAAGGTGCAAAAGTTTGGTACCGCTCCCGTCTTTTTTACGGCCATCTCCACCATTCTCGGAGCCGTAATGTTCTTGCGCTTTGGCTTTGCGGTGGGTCAGGTGGGTCTGCTGGGGACCATGGCCATCATCTTGGTCGGTCACGCCATCACGATCCCCACGGCCATGGCCATTGCGGAGATCGCCACCAACCAGAAGGTGGAAGGTGGGGGCGAATACTACATCATCTCGCGTTCCTTCGGCCTGGTGATTGGCTCCTCCATCGGGATTGCCCTATTCTTTTCCCAGGCCATCAGCGTAGCCTTTTACATCATCGCCTTTTCGGAGGCCTTTTCGGGCCTGTTTGACTATCTGCTGCAACATTACCATTTTCCCCCCACCGTCGTCTGGCTTTTAGAAAAGAAGCAGACGGTCAGCATTCCCGCCCTCCTGATCCTGACGGCCATCGTACTCATCAAGGGGGCCGACCTGGGGGTCAAGGCCCTGTACGTGGTCGTGTGTACCTTATTCTTCTCCCTGGTGGCCTTTTTTATGGGGGAAACCGAATACGCCCAACGAGCGGATGTCGACATCTGGGCGACGATCTCCGATCCGGTGGCCAGCGCCGGCGGTACGCTGATGGCACCGGAGACGACGGCTACGCTTACCGATCCCATTGCCTATGGAGATAGCCTACTGCTGGGCCCCATTACCAGCCCGCTTGAGGTACTACCGGCCCGGCCTCAACCGATGCCGGAAGAAGAGGCTCCTTCTCCCATCTCCCCCCTGCCCTTTTTTGCCGTCTTTGCCATCATTTTTCCCGCCTTTACCGGGATGACGGCCGGCGTGGGCCTTTCCGGTGATCTGGCCAATCCGCGGCGATCGATCCCCCTGGGAACCCTAGCGGGCACGCTCAGTGGGATGGTCGTCTACGTCTTTATCGCCATCAAACTGGCCTCCTCGGCCAGCCCGGCCGACCTGGCGGATACCAGCCACTTGGTGATGGCCGACATCGCCTGGCAGGGCTGGTGGTTGATTCCGGTGGGGCTGGCGGCCGCGACAGTGTCTTCGGCCCTGGGCTCCATTCTGGTGGCGCCACGGACCCTACAGGCCATCGCCCGGGACAAGATTTTCCCCTCTACGGGGCTCAACTACTGGCTGTCGCGGGGGCGGGGCGCCACCGACGAGCCCTACAATGCTACCGTGGTGACGGTGGGAATTGCCCTCATTTTCGTCCTCATCGGCGGCTTGGACTTTGTGGCGGAGATCATTTCGATGTTTTTTATGGTGACCTACGGTTCGCTGTGTTTGATCAGCTTTTTGCAGCACTTTGCGGCCGATCCGGCCTACCGGCCAACCTTTCGCTCGCGTTGGTACGTCTCGCTCTTTGGGGCCCTGGCCTGTTTTGGTTTGATCTTTATCATGAACGCGGCCTACGCTCTGCTGGCCTTGTTGGTGATGGTGGGTTTTTACGTGATGGTGAGTTATTACAATCCCGACAAGCGCAATTTGGCCTTGATTTTTCAGGGGGTCATTTTTCAGTTGAGTCGGCAGTTGCAAGTGTTTGTACAAAAGGCAAAGAAGGAGCAAAATTCCAGCTGGCGCCCCTCGGTGGTCTGTATTTCGGCCAATTCCTTCGAGCGTTTTGCCGCCTTTGATTTCCTGTCCTGGGTTTCCTATAAATACGGTTTTGGGACCTACATTCACAAGATTGAGGGCTACCTCTCGAAGGCTACCAATCGGGAAGCCCGGGAAGCGAAGGAGCGTTTGATCAAGATGTCGGAGGCCAGCCGCAGCAACGTTTACATCGATACCTTGGTCAGCCCTTCCTACACCTCGGCCATTGCCCAGGTCATTCAGCTACCGGGCATTTCGGGGACCGACAACAACCTGCTGATGTTTGAGTATTCGAAGAGTCAGCCGGATAATGTGCCGAGTATCGTCGATAATTTTAAGCTCATCAAGTCGGTCAACTTTGACGTCATCGTACTGGGTAGTAGCCAGCGTGGCTTTGGCTTTAAGCGCGACATCCACATTTGGATCAGCCCGCAGGACTTCGTCAATGCCAACCTGATGATTCTGCTGGGTTACATCGTGCTGGGGCATCCCGACTGGCAGGGGGCGATGATTAAGATTTTTGCCATCTTTCCCGAGGAGACCTGTTCGGACGAGCGCGACCGTCTTTTTGCCCTCATCGAAGCGGGGCAGTTGCCGATTTCTCCCCACAACATCCAGGTGATTCCCCAGAAGCCCGAGATTGATTCGCGGACGATCATCAGCGACAAGTCGCGCGATGCCGATCTGACGATTGTGGGCTTCCGGAGCGAGCAGCTCAAGCACAGTGGGCCGGAAGTTTTTGAGCGTTACGCCGGGATTGGCAATACGGTATTCGTAAACGCGGCGGGGGAGAAGACGATCAAGTAGGGGAGGCAAACAAAAAAAGCCCCTTTCCGAGCGGAAAGAGGCTACATCCCAAAAACAGATTCGAGTAAGTGCTCAAAAAAATGGTGTACTATGCTTGATTCGAGCGACTTACCCTACATTGCATACGATGGCTGACGGGAACGGCGTGGTGTTCCGCGTAGCCGATGCAATACATTCATCCAAGTAATTTTTCCCTATGACAAGTGGATGGATGAACGGTAGTCGATCAAATTCCGTTTGGGTAGAAACCCCACGAGGGTTTCTGCTTCATGTTCATGGAATAGATGGCTTTTCGTTTTGGCCGACGGGCGGTGCCATCCGTTGCGCCTACCGACAACTTGTACAAGGGATTATAACCAAAATTGGTTGTGCTTCGCTTCGGCAATTGATCTAACCAGCGCGTACCTCCGGGGAGGGAGGCTGGAAAGGCAAGTGGAGTGAAGGTGTAGTAATCACTCACAGTACGATGTAGGGACCGCACTAGCCCTTCCGCGGTTCCATGTGATGATGGAGGAGTTATATCTGTTGCCCTGCCGATGATGCGTGGAAGCCACATCCAATTCAGAAGGGGGTTGGTTTCTGAAATGGCCTTGCCGCTCACGGTGGGGTCGTGTTCTCTCTGGGGGGATCGCGCGCTGGGCAGTGGGGTGACCCACGCCGGGTGGCGACCCGGTTGCTATTGCGGTTGTTGGGAAGAAAAAGGGAGGTTGTTGGGATGTAGCCCAAAGGCTTTGACAAATATATGGTAATTAGCTTGAATATTAGTACCCTCAGGGGGGTATTTTTTTTGGTAAATTTTGTGGAAAGCTTTCGTATATTGTGCCCGTAAGCCACTAGGACAGGAGAAGTGCCGGAGTGGTTGAACGGGCCGCACTCGAAATGCGGTGTACCCTCACGGGTACCGGGGGTTCGAATCCCTCCTTCTCCGCCCAGATTGAATAAGCAGCTGACAATCAGCTGCTTATTTTTTTTGAGGTGGACTCCACGAGCGCGAACCAGCGTGAGTACCCCCACCCAAAAGATTAGGTTGTGTCTTACCAATACCCATCGGTGAATCTGATCCATCTTTTAGCACCTGGTCACCCATCCGCTAAGTGGTTCCCTCGCCTCGGACAGTGTCCGCTTACCGGATGCGCTGATCAGCGGGGCGACCGACCCCCTGGGGCGCGATCTTATCACCAAATTGTACCACAACGAAGGAGGCTTGCTTAGGGTGGTTCCCGAGACTCCCTTCGATTCCGTTGCGGGTGGTTTGGCTAACCCAAGCTTAAAGAGGTGTTAAGTAACCCGAAATTTGAAACCAGCGACGGGGTCATATTCGTTGGTACTTTAGGCGACGCTAAGTTTACCGATTCCCCGCCGTTGTTGGGGTCGGGGTTTGATCTAGCGCAAGCCGGTCGGAGAAGACATCAATAAATAGAAATACAATGAATAAAGTTTTGATTTTATTGCTAGTAAATTGTTTGGGCTTCGCATCCATCGCAGTAGGGCAGGAAGACACCCGGACTTATCCCGCTAAGTTAAAAAACGAAACCCCCAGTTGGGTGGAATTTTCGAATGACGAAAAGTACATTGGCGCCGGGGTATTTGGCGCGGTTAGGGTTTGGGAAATCCATACCGATGCATTCAAAACGTACAAAACAAAATTAAAAAACGAGACGCCGCCGTCCGTAAGCTTTTCTCCCGACGATAAATTCATAACCGCCGGTGTTTTTGGAGCCGTAAGGGTGTGGGAATTAAATACGGAGAATTTTAGGGACTACGACACCAAACTGAGAAATGAGACGCCGAATTTCGTGTGCTTTTCTCCCAACGGCGAGTACATTGCCGCCGGGGTATTTGGCGCGGTGAGGGTTTGGAACCTTGCCTCCGGGGAGTTTGTGGACTATCCCACAAAATTGAAAAATGAAACACCACAATATGTGAGATTCACTTCCGATGGTCAATTCATCATGGCCGGCTTGTTTGGGGAAGTGAGAACCTGGAAAGTAAGTCCCTAAAGTAACTACCGAACACCATGAAGTACCTCCTATTATCATGCTGCTTTTTATTGGCCACAGCAGTTTCTGCACAGCGGCGATTCGTCGCAGTGGATAGCACCAAAATCTGGGTCAATACCATTGGGCTAGATGATCGAAAGGAGGGTCAACCCGTGCTTGTATTCGAAAGTGGTCACGGTACACCGATGGACCATTGGGATAAAGTGTTACCGGGCGTTTCCAAACTGGCGCCAGTAATTACCTACGATCGACCCGGAGTCGGACCCTCCGAGGCCATTGAGGAAATGCCAAGCATTGAAAACGTAGCGCACCGATTGGTTCGCCTCTTAGAGGCATTGGAAGTCCCACCGCCTTACATTTTAGTGGGACATTCTTTGGGTGGATTGTACGTCAGAGGCTTTGCCATTCATTATCCGGAGCTATTGGCGGGGCTCGTCATCATTGACCCCGCAGACTTTACCGAAACCCACCAAAACAAGCGGGCCCATTACGACGTATTGAACTGGGAAGCGGTAAGGGTAGACAGCCTGATTCAAAAATTTATTGACAATCGCAAGCGCAGACACCAGGAGGCCCCTCCGGCAATCAGGAGAGAAGGGCAATACCTGGAAACAATCCGGGAAAATGAATTTGAGGCCATTCAGGAGCATCAATTGCCCAATATTCCCGTCCACATTTTGGTGGGAGGCAGGTTTGATAAGCCGGAGCAATTCCGTTCAAAGGAATACGATGAAGAGGCGCTGTTTCGGTCAAAGATGAGGCATCGGGTCAGTCGCTGGACCGCTGTGATCCAATCGGTGGACAAGGGAATGTTGTTCTACAGTGCCGGCGCTGGACATTTTGTACATTTTGATCAGCCCGAACTACTCATTGCTAGTCTTCGCATCGTGTTGAAGGACTACGTAGCAATTAGCCATAAAAAGAAATAGCGAGAGCAAGCCAGCGACCAATAAAGGGTAGCTTGTACATCGGTGCCGAACGCGTCCAAGTCATTTGCCGAGACCGTTGGGCGGTATTGGAAAAAATGAAAGTTCACCTTGCCATATTGACCGTCCTTTTTTTGAACGCTTGCTGGTACTCAAATCAGCCTAAGCAAAGAGAAGCGTTTGGCAACACCAAAGCACAAAACGCTAACGAAGCCAAGCTCTGTGAATACATTGCGGACTTCACAAACCTTGGCAATAGCACTGTAGACACCACTAGAATTGGGGAAAGCCTTGTTGATCCGATTGACGATTTTAGCAATTTTACAGCCACTGATTTTGGCTTTGTCCAAAGTGAAGGTCGCGTTTACAAAAAGGCAAAAACGCATCGGGAATGTGATGGCAAGTTCATTGATGTGGAGTACTATCAGGAATTTACCGATAGGGTAGAATTGGCCTCATACCAAGCCTACAATGATCTATTTTTTACGACCAAAGGTAAGGTGTATTTTTGGTGGGTGAATTCGGACGGACATTTGATCATTCCCGTAAATGACGCCGACCCAAAGACGTTTCAGCCTTTTGAAAATGTTTCTGGTGGAACAGACAAAAATGGGGTGTATTACGGTTGCCCCGATTATGGAGTTTACAGACTGGACCTTCCCAAGCATTCGAAGTTTGAATTTGTTGCGAAGGAAAATAACTATTGGAATTCCCCCCATCATTATGTGATTGTAGGTGAAGAGGTTTACGATGTAAAATACGAATTGAAGAGAGGCTACTTCTGTAAACTCGATACGACCGTTTCAGTAAATGAAGTATTGAAATTGAAAAAATAAAAACCCGGTACAACGGAAGGTGAAATGTTCACAGGAGCTAAACACCACTAAATCATTTACACCAAGCGTCCCATCAATCCAATAGAATACATGATAAATAAAAACACCATCTTCCTTTGGTCGGTGCTATGCCTGTCGGTAATGCTGTACGGATGTCAACAAAAAGCCCAGGAGGCAAAGAAACCAACCAACCAAATGGCGGAGTCAGCCAATATTCCTTTACCGGCAGTCACCGAAAACCGAGTGGCGGAAAAACCAGCCGTCATCTATCGCTCCACGGATTTGGGAAAAACCTGGTCGTCCTTTGCCGCGGGCATCCCAACGGAGGCTACCCTCAGTGGAATCATCCAAGCGGACCATAAACTTTACGTCACCACGGATTATCACGGAATTTTTTGGAGCATCGATGGTCAAAACGATTGGCAGCCCTTGGCTCCGGGCCAGCTCCGAGGCCTGGACATCAACGGGATCGAAGTGGAAAAAAATAAACTGGTCATTGGCACTTTGAAGGGAGGCATATTGGTTTCTCCCGATGGGGGAAATACTTGGAGTCCATCCAAAACCGACCTCAGCCAGGTTCCCGTAAGGGCATTCATCAAATCCCAAGGACAACTGTACGCCGGGACCGATGCCGGTATTTTCTGGTCCGATGATATGGGTGATACGTGGTCGCACGTCTTTGGCGATTATCAAATTCTGGGCTTTACCTCCTTGCGGGATAAGCTTTACGCAGCGACCCAAAATGGCGCACTGGTCTGCCAGGGTGCCCCTTCGGATTGGCAAGTCATTTACGAAGGCGATGCCCTTCACGATATCGGCAACGATGGACAATTTGTGTACGCCATGACGATTGGTCAGCAACTGTTGAAGACGGAAAATGACGGTGCCACTTGGATAAACGCACAAAGCGGGATCGGGAGACCCGCAAATTTTTACACCAACGAACTCCAGCACGTAGGATCGGATATTTTTTCGGCACAATGGATCGGGATTTACCATTCCTCGGATCATGGCAACAACTGGCGGCAGCTGAGTGGATTGCCAGATTCCACGGCATTCTCCACCCTCGAAATAACGGACTTTGGAATCATTGCGGGGATAGCGATTCGATAAAGCGTTATTTACACAATCAGTTTTCGAATGTTGTTCAAATAGCTTTTACTCACCCTTACCAGCAATGAATGATACACATTGTTGGCAACAGTTTTATTTTATTTTTATTTCCTTAACTAAGGAAGAAATGGGTATCGCATAAACATTTGCCCCTTTAAGTAAGAAAATCACATCTTTCGTTTTTCCGATTAATTTTCCTGATTTGATTTCATTGTCTGCCAATTTTATAGAAATATCATTCTGCTTAATTATTTTATCCCTTGTGTATCTTCCATAATAATTAGCTGATAGATATAAATAAATAATAAAGCATATTATAAAAATAACGATTCTATACGTTTTGTACCAAGACTTTTTATCAAGTCCAAAGTTTGCTTTCGAGTAAAAATTCGGCAATTTATTTTTCCATAAAGTGTCCAATTTTGTTAGTACGGAAATAGATAGAATAGATGCAGTAGCAAATAGTAGTATATAAAAATCTGAAAAAGGTGCAATCAGAAAGTCAAATACATCTGAATAATCAAAAATGTTTATCTCAAATTCAGAGTATTTCTGGTAGTTAAAAAGCATACCTATTCCGACAGTAACAATATAGGAAACAGTTACAACTGTCTGTATTTCCTTTATGATTAATTCGTATGTGTCTTTTATTAAACCTTCTTTCATCTATGTTTATTGATCAATGTAAATCAAATAGTTGAGGTGTTTGGTTAATTGTTGCCACCGGCTTGGGCTAGGTCGTGTCTTACCAATACCCATCGGTGAATCTGACTCATCTTTAGAACCTCTCCGTCGCCTATTCCGAGCCAAATAGCTCTGGCTATTCGGCTCGGAATAAGGCTCGGCGAGAACCAAAATCTGGGCCACCTTCCTCCAAAAGCATTTGTAAGACACAACCTAAAAGTTATTGTATAAATTTAGCAAAAAATTATCAAGTACACACGGAATTGAAAATCCGCGAGGATTTTCAGAAGTAGGCGAGAACAAGCAATTACTTACGGCCATTGTTACCATCTCAAAATATCCTTTACTTGCGTGAATCTCCTTGGTCGATTGGGTCTTCGCCGGGGTCCTTTACGCCTCTACTGCTTTGCTAAAAGCGTCGCGCAGTCGAGGGCAAGTGCAGAATCGAGGATTTGATCAAGAGTGGCGTGAAGGCGCTTTGCTGACAATGGGTAAGGTAGAATTTACGTACTTTTAAAGGGATGTTACATTTGAAAAGTATGCTTATCAAGTCCTCGAAACCGTTTAAACGCTTGAGAATGGAATCGCGCATCGGTGGGAAGCTCCTGGCTTTGCTCATACTCTCCCTGCTGTCCATCCCGTCGTTTGGTCAAAATCGGGATTCGCTCAGGGCGCGGAAGATGAGAGAATTGTTGGAGATAGCCCGCATTATTATGGACAGTCTGAGGCAAGAGTTTGAACGGCAACCGAAACTCTTCCGTATCCAGCTAGCAATCAACGGTAAGCAGCGTCGCCTTGAAAGAAATTGTGAATTTTTTGCAATGGTCAATGGTACCAAAGTGATTCCCACCAAAGTGGGGGAAAACAAATTCTTGTTTCCAGCGCAGCAGGATCACATTCAATTTGTTTTGAGGTACAAGCGAAAACTTGAAATCAAATCACCTTCCATCCCTGGGAAAATGGTCCAAAAAGGGGCTAAGATTGAGTTTGGTCAGATTCTAAAAATGAAGCGGGTCGAGAAATTGAAGCGCAAGCACTTCGAAGAGTACGAAGCCTGGATTCCGTATTCGGAATTGCTGGAGCTTGAGTCCTTGAGGCAAGACGAGCGAGAGGGAAAAGCAATCAAATTTACCGTGATCTACCCGAGGACTTTTGGCAATGGAATCTTCATAAGAAGTTGCTATACCGACGTTCGTTTAGGCTGACCCGTACGGCGTATTGCCCCCAGTACTCACCAGCAGGCCAAGGTCGCCTTTGGTCCCCAAACTTTATTTTTTAAGCTTGCTAGGGCAAAACATTCAACAAATGTCTAGAAAATGAGTTTCGACAGTGGGGATGGGAACTCGGGCTTCGGACCGCTCTTAGCCGACGGCTGGGCCACGACGACAATAAGTAATCGACCACAATTCGAGCAATGTGAAAAACTCCAAGTTACTGACCAACAGTTGGGTCATCACCCTGAGCGCCACCCTGATCGGGGTGTTTGCGGCAATGTACCTCAACGAATGGATGGCCTCCCGGAAATTGACCCGGCAAAAATCCATCGCTACCCAAAATATTTTGGCCGAGTTTCAAGCCAACCGAGACTTCCTCGAAGGAACCCTAGAAGACCACCAAGAGATACTCGAAATCATGGATTTTTTATGACGGTACGTGAACGAAGCGGAAGAACTGATCGCACCGTCCGTAGCCTTTAATGCCTTCCAGGTGAAATTTCCAGACCTCATCCGTGTCGCTGATTCGACCTACGTAGCGGAGGGCATTTACCGCTACGATGGCGAAGTCAACTTAGACATTTCCTTCCCCCATTTTGAGCTGACCACCATCACCTGGGATGCTTTGAAGAGCAGCGGCCTCATTGCCACCTTCCCCTACGAATGTCTGCTGCACTTAGAAACGATCAGCAACATCACCGATGAGGTCAGTAACCGGAACAAGGAGTTGTTGGATTATTTTACGGGGGCCCGAGATAGTGGAGCAAACAATCGGAACCTAATCAGTCACCTGGAGCTGCTGATCGAATACGAAGGAGCGCTCATCAACCAGTACGATTCGAGCGAGGAGGAATTGGACGAGTGTACTTGAAGGCGCTTGGGCTAGCCCCACCTGAGCATCCTTTTTCCATATGCCCAGTTGTCCCGAGAAGCTACGGTACTCGGCGGCAGTAAATACTTCTAATAACATGATCAAGACCGAAAATTTTGAGCAAGTTGAAATTAGCAGTTCGGACGAACTGCGCAGTTGGCTGATGGCGCATCACGCTCAAGAGGAAGGGGTGTGGTTGGTCACCTTCAAGAAGTCGGAGCGTGGCAAATACGTCTCCCGTGAGGCCGTGCTGGATGAGTTGATTTGTTTTGGCTGGATCGATGGCATCAGGAGGAAGTTGGATGCTATCCGGACCATGCAGCTGATCAGCCCCCGCCGGGTACAGCACTGGGCGAAGAGTTATAAAGACCGGGCCAGCAAATTGATCGAGGAAAACAGAATGCACCAGTCTGGCTTGGCTGCCATCGCGCGGGGCAAGGCAAGCGGGCTTTGGAATTTTATGGACGATGTCGACAATTTGATCATTCCCAAAGACCTCCGTACGGCCCTCCAAGAATTGGAAGGGGCCTTTGATTTTTTTGATAACATCAACGATTCCAGCAAGAGATTTGTGTTGCGCTGGATCAAGCTGGCCAAAACGGAAAAGACCAGGGCCAATCGAATTAAGAAAATAGCCCAGCTCTCTTCTAGTGGTGAAAAACTACCGGGCAGTTAAGGCTTGCCCCTCGTTTCCCCTTCCTCCGTCCATGCCTCACCCTCGGACTTGGTAGGAGGAACGGCGAGCCAAGTACCTGGATAAGGAAATGGAAAAATTTATTAATTTTATCCACCGTCGTGCGACCCGCTTGGCGGAGCATTCTTGGATCAAAAAATAAAAAGATGAAATCTTCCTTCCGACTGGTCTCCACCCTGGTCGTACTTTCCCTGCTGAATGCCAGCCCCCTCCGCGGGCAAAACATCATCAAGGCCCCCCGGGGCTATGCACCCCAAATCGGCACGCTCGTCGCCATGTTGGAAGACCTCCGGGCACGCGTGGCGCGTAGCGTGGTCCACCTCACTCCGACGGAGACTGACTTTCTCCTGGACGAAAAAGCCAACCGCATCGGTGCCCTCATCTTGCACCTGGCGGCTACGGAGAAATACTACCAAGTATACACCTTTGAAGATCGCGGATTCAATGCGGCGGAAGAGGAAAAGTGGGAGACGGCACTCAACCTAGGGCCAGCGGCTCGGAAGCAGATCCAGGGCCAGTCCATTGGCTACTACTTGGAAATTTGGGCAGAAGTCCGCGCCGAGACGCTGGCCCTCCTGAATACCAAGGACGACGCGTGGTTGGCTGCCAAGGTCAAGGTGGGCAATATGAACAACCACTGGGCTTGGTATCACGTCATGGAACACCAGGCCAATCACATGGGCCAGATTCGGCTAATTATCAAGCGCATGGAATAAGGCAAAGCTACTTTCAGATATCCCCCCTCGTCATGAAGCAAGTCGGTCAACTCCTCCGAGAAATCATTCCCGTCATCGTCGGAATTTTAGCGGCCTTGGTCATCAATAATTGGAACGAAGACCGCAAGGACAAAAAGTACTTGGACCAAATTTACGCTTCCATCGAGGAAGAACTGAAGGCCAGTAATGAAGACATTGAGACCAACATACCCCGCCAGCAAAAATTGATAGACAGCCTCGATGCCTACCTAGAGGACGAAACCATCTCGATCTTTGACATCATCGTGAAGGTTGGCGGAATCGGTGTACCCACGATCAAAAACAATTCGTGGCGCGCCATTGCCAATTCGAAAATCCAGCTGATTGAATTTGAGAAGTTGTCGATCCTATCGGATATTGACGACTTCCGGGAGGGCCTCGAATTCAAACAGGAAAAAATCCTCGACTTGGTATACGCCAATCTCAAGCGCACAAACCAAGAGCAGAAGGAGGTGCTCAAGATACTGATCGCCGATATGATCTATACGGAGCGGGAGCTTCAGCAGAGTATTGAGAAGTTGGTGGAGTGATGGGATAGGGTGTAATCATTCTGGTTATTCGGATTCGTATCTTTTTTGTTAAATCATTCGTTTTTATTTGGTCATCACAAAAAATGCACTATATTTAGTGTAAAGAAAATACATCAATTGACATTGCGATAAATCGCAAGCAAAACCAAAGCTCCTCCCCAATGTGGTGCACTAAGATACATTTGGTCGCACTTTCTTTATGTTGTTGTCACTTCCAATCGTGGGGAGACCATTTGCGGGTCTCCGTGGTACACGCGTCCGATGCACAAACCAGTGATGGGGCTATCGATCTACAGGTTGTTGGTGGTTTTGAACCCTACACTTACGTATGGGATAACGGAGCCAGTGCGGAAGACCTCAACGGAATATCCGCCGGACAGTATTGCGTCACGGTAACTGATGCACTTTGCGGAAAAGCGAGCCTCTGTGTAACCGTCGAATCTGACTGTCAAGCTTTTCTCTTTTTTGGGCTGCGTTATCAGTGGGCTTGCTCAAATCAAAATAATGGTTCCTTAGAAGTTGCGCTCTCCAACAGCGGAACGGCACCTTACACCTTTCGGTGGAGTAATGGATCTACTACGCAGACCATCGAAAATTTAGCGCCCGGTTGGTACGAGTTGACGGTTACTGATGCTACCAACTGCTCCCAAAGTGGCATTTTTCGAGTGTACGAAAAACGGATAGAGATCAATGCCCAAC
>ERZ1740065.712-NODE-712-length-18454-cov-12.097016_pt1 | contig 18454 bp, 18 predicted proteins | sample MGYA00581738_ERZ1740065 | MGnify/ENA primary metagenome ERZ1740065 (study PRJEB43018, sample SAMN04849749) | marine metagenome | isolation source: floating plastic debris | place: Pacific Ocean | collected 2008-09-01 | study: EMG produced TPA metagenomics...
CATTTTACTGAGGAAGGTGAGCGATAACTTCCAAAATCTGAACTGAAAGGCAAAAGTCTGAGTGAGTCAAAGAAAATCCTTATGCTACATAAAATCCGTCCTTTCATCCTTATACAAGCTCCAAATCTTAACATTGAGGATTAAATCCGAATAGTTGAGATCTCTGCATTGGTGCTTTCCTGCCGATCAGCTAAAGCCTGTCACAGCAGTGTCTACGTCAATGTGGAAGAAAGTTAGGCTGATTCCTTGTACAGCTAAAAGCATGTAGGTAAGGTGCACTAACCACATATTTGTGTGGGAAATTGTGGGTTGGCATGCTGAACAAGATCGATTAATTTGGACTCCAATAAAAAATTAATTAATATCCCACTGATTTTCATCGACTTAGTATATCTAGAGGTTATGCTTTCAGTCTCTGCTGGTTGGCTAAATCTTTAAATATGATGGGACCATAGCCGCCAATCCCCATAAAGATATCCTGCCTCTCCAGAATCTTTCTACTTCCTACTTCCTACTCCTTACTTCCTGTAGCCAGTTTAACTGGTGGTGGCAGTGCCCTAATACTCAGGTGAGAGAGATAAGCCTGAATACCATTTCTAGTCACATTCTGTCTCTTTTCTCACGCAGATTCACAGAACACAACACAGAACTAACTGGGTCACACACTCGCATAATTTGCACAAATCGTGCAGAAAATTCGAAATTTACGAGTTCACGAGTACACACGAGTCAGAATCGTACATGATGAGAGTTCTGAGCTCAAAACACCCAAGCAACATGAGTAGCGTGGCCGCGTGATAACTTTCTATCTGCTGATTGGTTAAACTGCGATCGAAACGACGAAGAATGGACAAATGGCTTCGGTTCATCGGATATAAATAGCTGTGGAATGCGAGTGGCAAAAAATTGAGCCAGCACCTGCTAGAACAGAAATTTCTGTGGTATGGAGGTCACAAAGATAATGGGGAAAGCAGAGCAACAAAATAGAATGACTGCGACAATACATTACTCGAGGAATACACAAAGATTTATCTATATAAAGATGGGAAACTCGACTACTACGCGATCCAAGCTGAATTACCCGGGTTTGGAATACAGACAGGCTAAAAACGATACTGGATTACTCGCTACAAATAGAGTTTCTGATGGGACAAATCCCTGAATTGGAGTTGTCTTCTGTTTGAATTTTTCCTCACTCATACGAGTGTGTGGCGGGTACCACCAATCACGGATTCGCGAATTCCAAATCACGAGTCACGACTACATGAGTGTGTGGCTGGACCTTAAATCTGGTTGATATGAAGCTCAGTATTTGATTTGTTTTAATGGCATTAATCAAAGACTCGCCGAACACTAGTATGTTGAGCGTCTGTGGGTTTGACACCTCAATAAGGCTAGTGTATGGTTTAATTGGTCATATATGTTAAAAGATAAAAGAATTAAAATCGCAAGGTTGTCTCATATACTTCCGCACAGTACGTAAAGTTCTAGGCTGCCATATGCGGCGCTAGGTTGCTCTCGGTTTCTAGGCAAGTTGGAGCACACTTTTGGCATGAGGGCCCAGCAGAACGACCTCTCAAAGCATCCGTGTCTCGAGGTGCAGGCTCTACCAATGAGCTATCTTCAATTTCATAAATCGGTTAGAGAGTCGAAGTTTGTACAATGGTGGACGCCATTTTAAATCTGGCAACATTGACTGAACGAGGGTTGGGCCCAAAGCAGGGACTGTCCTGAGACTTGGTAGAATAATAAACCAAAAGTTGTTGGATCCACATCTTGATCTATATGCACTCATATCTGCTGACAGTGGAGACGTTTATCCAGTTCGTTTTCAGAGTAATCATTGTAACTCATACCAACTATCTTATCGTCATGGTAACAAAATGTTCTATTCATTTGAAAAACTTCCATGTCCAAAGCTAGGGTTTCTATGAAAAGTAGTTCTGATATTTAGCCTCATAGGTCAGCTTCGTCTCCGCCAGCCATCCAGGATGATTGTCCGAATCCATCGTCACAGCTGATCAATGAAGAAGGATCGCATACTTAAACTAAGCTATTTCTGCGCGGCGCGGAGAACAAGTAGTCATTCGGTGTCTCAGAATAGCGGAGACAAATGCTTTGTTCAAGAAATTCAAAGGCTGGAAATGGTTGGAAAATCCTCCACCTCAGCTTTCACTATGGGAACGCGATTTATCAAGCATCATCATCTGACGGAGTATAATAATGAATATCCACGGATTCCCTTCTATCCTAATCACTGAGATACTGCAGTACGAGTTACTGTGAACCATCCACCATCTACTATTCTCTAAATTCTGAATAGCGTCAACATGGTCGACTGTAATTTGGCTCACCAATCAGCCATAAACGGTTGATATTAGATGTACTTGCTGGCTGTTCCCCCACTGCAATGCCAAGAACAGAGGCTATCTGGGCCGGCGGCCTTCTCAAGGCGGCGATTTTGGCGTTTATGCTAATAAATTTGACGAATGAACTTGTTTTTTTCAGGATGAGTTCGTGATCCTGGGCTTCCTGGACACGTATACCGACTGATTTCCATATATGAAAACAATTCTGATGTATTAGGTCTGCCTGATATAGGTCATCCAATCACACATCACTTCCTCAAACCTGTCAATCAGTTCCACATCGCCTGCAGCGAACTCCATGCCGTGTCTGGGCTGCTGTTATTATAGCGATTGTACTGTGAAGCCCCTTAGCAGTACACACCAGCGCATACCAGTACACACCAGCGCATACCAGTATACACCAGTATACACCAGTATACACCAGTATACACCAGTATACACCAGTATACAACAGTATACACCAGTATACACCATCATACACCAGTATACACACCACCCTACTGCAGCATAGATCAGTAGCATACATCACCATACACCACTACATATCTATAAACTATAACATACTAAGCTAAACTACAGTATACAAAAGCATAGAAGGGTGTACACCAGCGTACACCAAGTATCTGCTCAGAAAGGAAGTGATAGCAGTTGTTTGAGCCCGTATCTAATGTTAGAATAACCCCATTGATTTGATAATTAATGCCTACTTCATGATGCCCGTGAACCCTTAACCCCATACACTTCTGATTATGCAATGTTTTACCTCAGCTCTGCAGGATTTAACCCAAACAGCAGGAAAACCTTAGTCACAACAACACTGGATGCTCCCAAGCATAGGTGTGAGGGGATGAAACATCTATGAAACCGGCCTACCTGATCACCAGGAAAATAGAGAATTCCTGATTAGCAACGTTCATGTAATGGATCACTGCCAAAGGAGAACAAGAGTTCTGCTCGAACACCATGACCAACAATCATGGCTCATGTAGGTGTCTATTACTGTGTGAAGTTATCTGGTCCATCAAAGCATCTATCATAGACATGGAGAGTGTTTGATGACATCTTGATTTTATTGGACGTGCTAAAGTAATGGGTAAGCTTTGATATGAGTATGACCGATAACATGAGTGAAGGTCAACAATGTGCCTGCTTTTAGATTTTAAGACACAACGAGCACGGTACAATCCTATTGCTCTGGGAGAATCCAAATCCGCTCCTCACAAAGCTGAATTCTGGAGCCCGTGAGTTTGTCACGCTGCCAGGATACAAGTCCACATCTGGTTTCTTGTCAACACAGATCACTCCCGATGAGACACTTGTACCAGTGGACTTGAAGGGAGCCATAGCATAGCCATTGTATGCTGTTCTCCACTTGTTTTCACCGGCTTTGGAACAGGCATTCTCTCCGAACTTAACTACCTGTGAAGTATTTGGCAAGAATGATTACGCAGCTGTCTGAGTGTGACGGTGATAGGTATATATAGATAGCTTACTGCTTCACTGGTTTTTGCAAGGCAGAAGGCGCACTGAAGTCTCTTGCCATCGATAGCGGACCAATCGGCGGAGAACTGCCGTGGTGTCACGCCGATAAGGTTGACCTTGACAGCTGACATTGTCGGTCCTCGGCTGACTGTCCTGTCCGTCAGTGCTGGGTTATTGGGATTTCTTGGAATGCATCTGAGATCTTGACTGCCTGACGTGATGGATGATCCAGATTCCAGTCCCGCAGCGTAGCCTGTGTACCATAATAAATAGCCTCAATATTGTATCAAATAACCAGCAAACATTCTCAATCTCTCCGATCGCAATTATATCAACACAATCTTCTGGCAAGTTAACTATCCCACAATAACACAATACGATCGGAGAGAGCAGGTAGCGGTGTGAGTGAATGAACATGTATCAAAACTGAGAGGAATAATATCAGAACATGTAGAAAAGGCAGAACATACCGTTGTACAACAGACCGTCACAGGTATCTTGCCCCCATCTGATATAGGACTCCAAGCCGTCTAAGCAAAGAGAATAATCATGAGAGGAATAACACTAAAAATTAAGATTTGATGATATTTTGGTATTGTCTAACCGTACCTGAATCTACACCATCGCGACCAGGTGCACCAGGTGAGCCTTGTGCCCCTGGTGCACCTGGTGAACCGTCATGACCATCTCTACCGTCAACACCAGGATCCCCATCCATACCATCACTACCAGGTGCCCCAGGAGCTCCTGGTTCTCCACGGCTGCCATCCCTTCCTGGTTCTCCTGGCTCACCATCTACTCCATCTCTACCAGGTGGGCCTGGAGGTCCTTGGGGTCCAGCGGGACCTCTCGGGCCTACTACTGTTGGACAGGCACACCAACCAGGACTACCGCTTGGTAAGATGTCCCTTTTTTCCACTACTATATCAGATGAACCAGCCTAAAAACATGAAGTAGAGGAAATAGTATCTGATCATCACAGGATCACCACTCTTATATCATGAGAGGACTAGTGACAATTGGTCTCACCCGAGTCTCTCCCTGGCCAACTGTCTTCATCTCCTGATAGAGCTGATTCACCAGGAAGTGCAGATAAGCAGACCACACCAAGCAAGCTAGAGCTGGGATCAAACATGCCAGCAGGAATAGTGGAGGTATTTTGGTCTTCCATGTCCTCTCATTATGCTCCGCCGTCTTCTCCATGGCACTCAGAATCTGTTAGTGTGCATCAAATAGCTATCAAGTGTTTGATCGAATCTGCAAGTGATAAATAGATTAATAGGGAATGTCTCTGTACTCTGATTAGACCATTAAACCGACGAATCACGGCTGCACACACTTGGCTTGCATTCATAGTCAGTGTTGCCAACCTCATGCTTTTATTGCATATAAGCTGTGCCTTCTCTCTTGTCTGCATTTATTTAAACGTTACTCTGGTTCTATGCTTTCCCACTTAGATCCATCACAGAGCTTATGGAAAACCATCAGAAAGTGTAAAGAATCTGAGCTGCAATCGCAATCCTGTGAACCACGAAGAAAAAAACACTAATAGACTCAAGTTATTAATTTGGACGCAGTATGTTAGTACACAGAGTTCGCTGCCTATGAAATGAAATGAAAACATCAAATCATATCCCAAGTTGAATGTCGAGGTTAGCTTATTCTTCGACATGTTCCTAATGCAAAATTTTCCTGGAGGACGCCTCCAGACCCCCTCCTCCCTCACCCATCCCCAGTTGAGCACTTTTCGCTCCGCTCAAGTGCTCAGCGCACTGCCCTATGGGCAGTGAAAGAGTTAATCTATAATTTTTGGAGATTTGCGGTTAGCAACACTGGTCACAGTCTTTATATGCGCCTTGGCTAATATTTCATGCCGATCAGTGGCCAACAATAGCACTGTGTCAGGTCCTGAAATGTCAGCTGTCAAGGTCAACCAGCTTTGTTTACTAATGAAAGATCAAAATCCTGGACTGGAAGCTTCCTAAATTGATCTACATGCCAGTAGCTTGGTTGGGAGCAGAAGCAATGTTAGCTTGTGTTTATTCCCTGTCATATAGGTCAGCTATGAAGCGCAGAGTTGTTTCTATCTAGGCCAGTAGTGTCGGTAGGGTGTATGCAAATACCAATGCTGATTATTGAGGCCTATCTGTCGAGCCTTATTACTTCGCCTGCCAGCCAGTAACCCTGGGTCAAGGCTCTTCTATCTGCGGTAATCCTGGGTCAGGGCTCTTCTTTCCGCGGTAACCCTGGGTCAGGACTCTTCTATCTGCAGCCATCAAAACTACAATTACTGGCAGCGATATGTCTGACAGGGGGGAAGGGGGGACGATGACAAACTGCAACGCTCACCCAGACAGATAGTAAGACACAAACACTTCTCTCCAGAATGATGTGTCAGTTTTGATGTATCTTGTGAAATGAAAGATGACAGCTCTTGCGATGGCATAGCACACTGCAGCATGATATAGTTCAAGAGTAAAGAGGGCAAGGCAACCATCAATACACCGACGTAATGCTGTCAGCTGATACAACTGACAGCATCAGAATCAGGAGCCTGATATGATAGTAAGTAGCTGAGGGGCGAACTCTTGTGACTTTAATGTTGCTGCTGTAGGTAATAGAAGCTACCTACATTCAATAGTCCTAGTTATCTTACTGCCATAACAGTAAGAATGCGGTCGTGTAGAACAGCAGGAGATGAACTCTAAGTAAATTGAACACCATAACTATGGCTGACTTCAACCACCGCAGCCACGGACCACTGCATGCAGTTAGAATGCTACCAATGAGCGGATCATACCCTTATTGACAACCTCCAATCAGGTTTCTGACATGAGTATAAATTCAACCACTTGTCCGTATTTGTCTCGGAGTTGTCAGAGTGAGCTGCATTCATGCATTTCAGATGAGCTGGGAATTGAGAGAACCAGGAAAGTAGAGCAAACCGACGATAGAAGGGACTTCCCCTGGTGGCTATTGCTAGCACTATCAATCCTGTCCCTGGGATGTGCTGTCTGGTGTGGCTACCTTCAATTCCAAGTTCGTCATAACAACTGGAGCTGCGGTCAGTCACGATCTGAGAACTGCCCAGCACTATCTCGCCACATCATCCAGGTATGTCGTGTTCAATGCTGGGAGCCACGTCCAGATGATGATATGGAATGCCAAGTACAGTGAAGGTAATCACTGTTTCGGCTGTTGGTGATATGTATTTTTTTAGTGAAGAGGATCAAATGGAACACCAGGTTCTCCTGGGGGGAGGGGAGAAGGAATGGTCTGGAACATTTGGATACTATGGAGAGGATGGATATGCTGAGGGAGAATGAAAAAATCCAAACTTAAAGCTGCAAATTCTTGAATTCACAGTTTGAAAAATTGAAAGATTGAAAGGTTGAGTGGAGTCGTACATCCGATGGGGCCAGATCACATGCTAGTCTACAACTGAACTGCTGTACTCCATTTGGTAGAGCATACAGAAACCCTTCCACCCCCCTCTCTATCCACCCACCACTCCTCCCTCCTTCCCTTCCACCCACCTACCAATCCACCCACCTTCCCATCCACCCTCCTTCCCATCCACCCGCCTGCCCATCGTATTCTGACTCTTAATATAATTGAATTCATTTTTAAATATAACAATAAAAATATTTATTAATAGTAATACTCGGTAAAATATGAAAATTAAGAGTAAAACATTAAATTGAATCAGTGACAGTTTGGGTCAGAATGGATGCCATCTTCCACCGATAGCAGCTACTTAAAAAAGGCATAGATTTGAAAGTTTAGCAATTCTCAACATAGTGCTCGAACTGGTGCTGGAGCTGGTAGGTGCTATACATTGAATATTTCAGAGTAACTGCCTCAGAGACATGGTTAAGACGCAGTGCGAATCATATGTGGTTTTTGGATTGCAAGTTAATCATGCGGATGGTGATGAATTTCAGCTGGTATCAGTTTGAGGTACAAACAACACAGCGAACGATTTTGTTTTCCTCTCTGAATCCTGCACCACTTCTGACAAAACTGAATTCCGAAGTAAATCGGTCTTCCTGTCCATATTTCATTTCGTATGACGGCCTTTCGTCCACACATATGACACCAGAGGAGATAACTCTACCCTTCGCTCTGAAAGGAGCCATGGCGTATCCGGGGTAAAGCTTGGACCAACTGTGCCTGCATTCTGTCTGCCCATACTCTGTTATCTGTGTGACCAATCGTATTGGTTAAGTGGAGGGCAAAGGTTACGGCAAAATATGGAAAATTTAGCATGGGAAAATATTTAGTAAATGTAGCAATTTGGAGGTCATCTTCAATGATAGATACAGCTAAGTTTCCATTAGAATTGTCTTCTCCATATTATTAGAAAGCTCCCTCATGATTGTAGTTATTTTTGCTGATTTTCTTATCGTGGAGGTATTTCTACTTTAGTTGTTAATTGGGCTCCATCAACAAATGCTAAAATCTTTGCTCACTATTATGCTAATATTTGGTAAAACGTTATATATTTCTACCGCCGATGTTCTCACTTTTACAGTATGTAGGCGCATAGCAACCACCTCTTACTTACCACTGTTGATCCTCCTGAGATACAGACAGCGCATGGTAGTTGCCTCCCCTGCATCGTATGCCAGTATGGTGGAGATTCGTTCGGATATTCTTTGTAAATGTTGACAACAACTGCGGACATGACAGGTCCTTCAAAGAGTTGTCCACCCGTGGAGTTCACACTGTCGGTATGGGTGTACCAAGCGACACACTGCAAGTCTTGGCCACCAGCAAACTTACTGAAGTGGGACTCCATTCCAACAGCCACCCCTATAATTGCCACTAAGGTTTGTATCTACGCCAAGAAAATATTATGAAATGAAGGTTTTCCATGGTTTTCTATGCACTAGTAGTATTTAAGAACCTTCACCCATTCAAAGGTTGTCTTCCATCACTACTCTCTGGTCTAAGATGACTTTTTACGCAACTGAATTTTTTCCTGCCTACTTCCCGTCCCGGCAGCGCATATAAGGAGAAAAGCCATTTCAGGAAACCTGTGTGGGGAAACCTGAAAGGGAAAACCGTGTTGGGAAATCTGAATGGGAAAACCCTTTGAAAAACTATATTTTCCAGAAGTCATAACCAAAACATATAGATTGCTGTTTCAGGGAAAAATATCTTTGCTGCACTCAACCTTGGCCATTATGACCAAAGTCTTAAAATCTCCTTCTTATTCTACAGTATGATGAGATAAACTTACCGAAATAGTGATAGCCACCAAAAGGACAGCTAGTCCGTCCCCACCGGACGTATGAGGATTCTGAAATCAAAACTTCATAATTAAAATCCTTCAACAAGCATTCCGCCAGGAAGTGAAAACGCAACAAAACTGAGACTGAGACCGTAGTAAACCCTCGCTCGCTCCCAAATCTTCAAAGTAATCACATATTATATAATTTTTTGAACTATCCTAAATTGATGATAAATCAAGTTTTAGCGTGCTTATAATTTTTGGACGATTGTGTCAGATTTTAGCTAGCTAATTTTGACCGTATTATGTATTGATGAAATGTTAGAAGACGTTGAAATCTTACTCTTTTTGTTGCGATATTCAAGATTTATTCCTTGGCCTCCAAACTCGTCCCTCGTGTTAACGTGCATAGCACGGTTCTCTGATGCCGTATCTTCTTCTCTCCCATTCTGGCAGTCTGTTTCATCAAGAAATATAAAATAAAACCCGGAATTTACCAAGAGATCTTGGAGAGAGGACAACTCCAATCTAGCCAGAGCAGCGATTAGATACGAACCAATCTTAAGTTAACTTACCATTGCTGTGTCGTTTAGATCGAGTTTTGCTCTTCACATGGCTATTGACCTCCTAAAAAACATTTTCATGTCTCAACTGACGGTGCTATTCCATGGATAAGACTGGTGTTGCTATGCCAACCCTACGCTAAGGCCTACATTTAGTGTTGTCCTACTTTATCAGGTATCTTGTTTGTCACACATTTAAATCATGTTATTCTCAGGTACAGCAGGCTCCCGGAAGCTGAGTATCAACATCCTGTTAATAGTTATAATCTACAGTAGAGGCCATGGAGTGAGCTTCGAACCAGTATGTGGTATCCTTTCATTTGATTAACAAAATATACACTTAATTTTCCATTTGTCGCTGGCAGCAGTAGATAGACACGCCCTGATCGAGTATCACGAATCAGCTCTGGTCGCTGTCTTTCAGAAACTCAGCGGACTTAGAGGATCTTCAATTCATGGCGTTAGTGGAGTTACCCTTCCATGTATTTAATGACTGCATGCTAATTTCCTCAGGAGATAGCGACAGCTGGCTCGCAATAGCAAATCAAGCTTATTGTTCCTCAACGCATTTGGATCTCTGGTCGTGTTGTATATATTGAATGTATCCCACTTATTGTATATATTGGATGCATTAGAAGAAGTTACACAAACTGATTGTCATAGATACTCAAAAGCACAAATTCCAGACTGGTACTACTAGTAAGGATATGACATTACCTGCGTCTGATTACCATTAGTAGGCTCAGTGACAGGAAACTTCTCCATTGACTTCAAAAGATCCAACTCCTGACTCATGGCAATGAGATGCAGGTGGATGTAGGTTATCCAGCACAATGCTGCCACACAGAATACAGTGAGTGCTATCCAGTGGGATGTTGAGCAGTACGATGCTTTCACTTCATCCGTCATAGTGATCGCTCCCTGATCTGAACACAAACTATGCTGCTACTGTACTATAGCTCACATGGTGTTTGTCATTCTCCTGTTGATTTTCGCGCTCACTCCTGTGCCTATTTGCTCCTATCCACGCTCACTCCTGCTCACTCCCGCACGTGCTGATGCAAGAATATCTCAGGGCAAATGATAAAAGCCGCTCACACTGCTATATTTAGGCACGGTTGGACGCAGACACTGATTGCGTTTGGAGTGAGCTCGGAGTAGTCTGGGCTCAATATGTGACAGCAGAGATTTAACTGATACAGTTAGCTTTTTGGTAGTCCACATCTAACTCCCTTTGTTCCTTTCCTTCTAACTACATTCATAACAAATTAATTACGTCTGGGCTGTGAGCCTCACATGTCATCACTTTGGCATATTATGAGTAATGCTATAGTATCATCATGAATGACTCACAAAGCTCCATGAATTGGCTTTTCTCTAAGAAATCTAAATTATGGCCATAAAAAGTTTTGAATACTGTATGGCTTTACTTGCTTTGCTTATGAATTGCCATAATATTCCGTACAGCAGTTCACCGGCTCCCCAAACACAGTATGAAATGAATAGTACATTAACCAGTGTCACGATACTCATCTGATCAAGCTTACTCGACTGCAAATAAAGCAAGCAGAAAAATCCTCCACACTTTTTTTCTTATGAGAGACAGAAAGGTCAACACTATGCAACCTAACCATATAGCAAGTGACTGGCCCCAACTCAAGAAAGTATTTCCTTACCAACAAATATTTTTTGTGTATGTTGAGAGAGTGTAACTCACCCCTCACCTCTATTGCTGTCTTGCTATGAACTATCCCCTGGACTAACCACTTGTTGTTAGGGAGATGTGAAGCTCTCTTACTGCGTGCTATGCCCTTCATGCTCCTTGAAGACAAGACGCATTCCTCATGATCAAGTTAGAAGCTGTAATACTAAGTACCGCCGTAGATTGAATTATGTATCTCGCTTTTATACAACAAACACCAACCTAGGATATGATATACTTGACTATTGTTTGCTACCCATGGAAACTCAACACTCACATCAAGAAATGACATTTGCTGTTCTTAGCTTTATTGATCGGTGCAGCATTGTCATTTCAGACTCTACTGACTATTTGTTTTTCAATGAAGGCAGTGCAAGAAATGAACTAGATGGGTGATTTTTGGCAGCCTGTGCTCATGTGTGAACAGGAATGCAAACCCAAATGTATTTGGTGCCCCTTCATCCCACTAGCATCGTATTGCATCGCAGCATATTTGATAGAACCCTGTGTTTCACTGCATCATGAGTTGTAACCATCAACCCTGCATATGAGGGCTCACTCTAGGGGTTGATGGTTGATGCATCTACCCTCTTACTCTGATTACTGCAGTAGTTATTTCATGTGATTTTATCAGATTGGTGCTCAAGTAGTGCAGAGGCAGGCAACTCCTGCGCTGAAGACAAGTACCTACTATGGGCTGCTAGGTCCGTGCTAACTCTCAATTTGGCTTCTTGCCTCCTTGGTAAGGCATGTGAGGTGACGGGATGAGAGATGAGTTGAGGATGTGAGATGTAGAGAAGGGTTAAGATGAAAGGGAGAGAGTTGATGATTTTTGAAGAGATGGCGTAAGTGCAAAGAGGTTAGAAAAGGGGAGCTGGAGGGAGGCTAGGGTATGCGAGAGCGGAGAGGCAAAGAGAGGACACAGGATAGACATAGACACAAGAGATAGAGGACTAGCTGAATGATAATGACAAATGACGCTCAGTTAGGAGATTTAACTATTCAGCAATGTATAGGGCGATGAGGCTAAAGGCCTGCGCCCACTAAACTCTATCAGCAAGTGTGTGTATGTGCCTGCGAGTCTGCGTAGCGGCTACCTCAACGCCAATTGGAAGCGACTGGTCAAAGGGAACCCATTCCAATAGACCAATGAGTGAGCGTGCTAGCGGACAGACGAGGTCATGACCTCTCAGCAGCCAATGGTGGGGAACATGACGCAACTGATTTCAAACATGCTAAACATCGACTCATACGGTAATTATCCGAACGCACGTCCACTGCTTCGTGACACTTCGGCTCATATGCGCTGGGTTCGCGTATAGTGGGCGCAGGCCTTAACGTGACAAGGGACCTAGTTGATATGCTTAATAACACCACATGACTAGTCTCCTCACATCAGGTGTTTGTTTTCTGAAATGATTGTACTGGTTAAAAATTCCAACTACCTTCGTTCTGTTGTCTGAAAGCAATCACCTCATGCACTAAGTCAACCGATTCGTCTACAGGCCACAATAAGGGAGGGGGGGGGGCGATACGCGTGACTGGTGTTTAAGGAATATTTAGCATGAATCAAAGGGTTCATGGTCACAGGTATTAACTCCTGATGTTGTCGTGGTAACAATAATTGCATATTATGATGGATGATTTTGCAATTGAGGAGGTGATACATGCACTTGAAATGCGGAAAGGGCCAACCGTACCAGGCATTGTGACATTGCAGCTGAATTCTTATTCGTTGTTGAATGAATCAGCTGAGAGATGTTGTCTATAAATGATTGAAAAGCGCAGAGGGAGTCAGATGCTGTTTAGACAGCTTGTCAGGATCTTCAACTGATAGCTATGGAGAAGACAAATCATTCACAGCAGAAACAAGGGAAACATGAACTCTCTCGGATGTTCCTCTTCGGTTGTCTGCTTCCATCTCTAGCATGCCTGGCATGGTCTGGCTATCTACAATTCCAGATGTATCAAAATAGTCAGAAACTGGATACTGTCCTCCACACAGAGGCACAGGTAAAGTATGGAAACAGTCATTTTCAGTTTACGAGCCAGAGAAATGACATCCAGTAGCTCTCAAATTCCATTGGTTTTTCTGACTATCTAAGAATTGTGTGATCTATAGGCTGATATGTCAGAGATCAAAGTGGAGAAAAGACGTATCCCACCGCCGCCTTTCGGAGATAATTTATGGTGTCGATGCCCGACAGTAAGAGGGCAGAGAGGTCCTGCTGGACCTCCCGGGCCTCCAGGCCCACCAGGTAGAGATGGAGTAGATGGTGTTCCAGGGGCGCCGGGAGAGGATGGCAGTCCAGGAGCACCTGGTGCACCAGGAGCGGATGGTGCAGATGGAAGCAATGGTACTCCCGGTGCTCCAGGAATATCCGGACCTGATGGAGCGCCTGGTCCTCAAGGCAGGCCAGGACGTGATGGTACAAATGCAGGTAAGTCCCATGGACCTGAGAACTTCTCCATAGCAACAAAATGGTTAATTGTTTCACCACACTTGCAGAGGGTTTGGAGTCTTACACTAGATGGGGCCAAGATACCTGTGCCTTTGGTCACGAACTCTACTACAACGGTAAATCTCCTCCAGCTGGAAGCTCATAGCCATAGCCTTAAATCATATCGACGATCGGAGGATGAGGCTCAGTAGGACGTCCATTTCATCTTGATTTCCTCGCGTATCCCCATATGGATTGTCTACGTCTTGTAAGACAAGCCTTCTAACTCTAAGCTTTTTGTCATAGCCACTTCCATCATGAACCGATTGAGACCTCATTGAAAGCAGTAGGGGCATAAAACCAAGCCATAAATCTCCCAGCTTGCTTATGAGTGTTACCCAGCATTCCCGGATGTGAATAGTTATTTGAATGCTAACATGGAAGCAATAGCTCAATTCATCTCACCATTATCTTGCCTCCGAGTGAATATGAAATATTATAGCCTTTCACATACATATATGTAATGCAGGTTATGCCGCGGGTCTAGAGTCAGGATCCAGGACTATATCAGGCAGTCAGGACATCAGATGTATCCCTGGCAATCCCAGGAGTCCCGCGTTGGTTAATCGCAACCTCAGTCGAGGACCAAAGATGTCAGCTGTCAAGGTCAACCTCATGGGCATGATACCTCCTCAGTTCTCTTCTCGCTGGTCATCTATCAATGGCAAGAGACTTCAGTGTGCCGTCTGTCTTGCCAAAACTAATGAAGCAGTAAGTTGCTAGCGTCTGCACATCACCAACACACCTGTGAAGCTCCATAATCAATCACGCTAACAATATTTCTCAGGTGGTCAAGTTTGGAGAGAACTCTTGCCCCTCAAACAAATGGACAATAGCTTACAGTGGATACATCATGGCCCCCTTCAAATCCACTGGCACTAGTGTGTCATCAGGAGCCATCTGTGTAGACAAAAATCCTGACGCTGACTTGTTCCCTAACCGTGTCAGGAACTCTCGATCCCCAGAGCTGAGTTTCGTCAGGAGCGGATTTGGATTCTCTCAGAACAACAAGATTGTCGCATGCTCATTGTGTGTTAAAAAGTAATATAGGAGCCAAAGAAACAAAGCCAAAACTCATACAATTTATATTTTCATTCCTTCCGTCTAATAAATATCATACATGATACTTCAGCTAGTGATTGGTTGAAATAGCAACCCTTTCCATGTGTTTGCCTTCAGATCCAGTGGTTCAACACTGAAAATTCAAGCTGCGAAACTTCGGTTGTATCTTTTCCTTGGGGTAAACTGTCACGGCGGTACAATATGTCTATACACACAGTGATGGTATTTAGAATACAAAGATTTATCCACCTCAGCAGCATGCAGTCACCCACCAGCCATTTGATGATGTGGAATGGTTTGAACCAGTCTACTATGTGGTTTCAGTACAGCTATATACGTATATTGTAAGTAATTGAAGTCTAGGACCTTCGTTACCATCAAATGGTTATAACGTGTAGGAAACCTAAAGTAGGCAGAGTTTATTGATAGCAGTTGGGCAAACAGAAATAACTTGGCACCATGAACGAGGAAGTGATCAGCATCCATAAGCTCTCGGTTACATCTCACTCTGTGATGTTGGGAAATTTTGGCTCATTTCATGAAATCACTTACATACCACTTCCTGGTCAGGTGATTTATGTAGTAATACGCAACCACAGGATACCAAGTGATTCAACTGGTTGTGACAAAAATTAACCATTGGCCTCTTTTTGCAGAAGCTGTTTCCTGGTTGTGAATTAATTACCGATCAGTAGGCCACCATTAAGCCGGTGCGAACCCAGTTACCGTTTTGCGATTAACTCAGGTGGTGTACTGCACTTTCGGCTGACATGTCCAATCATCAAACTTCGCATCGATCATTCACTCTGCAATACAGTATGGCAACCGCGGAAATTGGCCAGCAGTTTTTGTCGACTATGCTTTCACCACAGTGCGGTTGTTAGGTGAAACATACCAGGGTTTACTTACATGGCTGCTCCAGCCAGCAGTCTATCTGTGGAGCATCAACGCGACAGTCTCTCTCATATCCCGTTTTATCCCTCTCTGACTCTGCTGTCATTATTTCTATCAGTCTAGCTGTGGAGCAGGGACGAGGCTCATATGCTCTATTGTAATATCAGTTTGTCTCTCTCTGACTCTCCTGTTATGCTCTACCAGAGACCATAAATGCTGAGACAATATTTGTTTGAGCTTTATGCTCACCTCTGATATCCCACTCTGTGTACAGAGACAACGTGGCGCTCCTTCCACTGGCATTAATGATCACGAAATGCGCTTGCAAGGTCAAATAAAGGTCTAATGCATAGATTTAGTCGCCAAATAGCCCATTATACGCCAATAGTCTATTAGACGGTTGGTGTTAGTTAGGTAGCTTTCTGGAATAGTACATAATGACTAGGAGGGTAGCTAACAATCATTCTTGGCCTTCAATGTAATACCAATATTTTTGTGACAAGCTTCAAGCTTTACCTGTTACCAGTGTGCCAAAATACCACATAGATCAGCCATTTGTACGAACTCCGAGTTGATAACACTGAGTCAGTCGAATAAGACGATGAAGGAGAGGAATTTACCTCAGAATTGACACTTATTTCAACATTTATGTATTTCATTGGCTTCGTGCATGTGTATGCGCTTTTAGAATGACATAAACGTAAATAAATCGTGTGTTGAAAGCTGGCCTGATGGCTATGGTATTGAGTAACAATAAAGAATAGACATTGCATGCCTTCTCGCCAAATGCATGTAATATTACATCGAGCTTCATGAATACTCTTATATAAAATGCTGAACACCGCTTTAAAGATGCTGATATCAGTAATTTGGCGCCGATGTTAGCAGCAGCCATGACACCCCAATGCCTAGCTAGGCCAGCTGCACTGACTCTGTAGTGTGGGACAGTAAGGTTTGCCTGGTACTGATAGTTTGAGTATCTCCAACTGAATGATTGCTTTGAAGGGATTGCATGAAGATTCACAATATCTCACACAACATCGCATTCCTGCCATATCTGCTGTACTGTATGTCTATATATAAATGATGTGATGCAATAGGAATCGAGCATATGTTCCTTGAACTGTGCTAAGACTCAAGAACATGTCAACAGAAAGCTAGTTTCAACTAGAGCTGGGGTTCAATGCCCTCAGATAGCTGCTTTTTTGCTGCTTTAGACTTGCTTTATACACAACAACTCAGACCTTTTATGGCACTTTTGGCCTGAAATATTTGGCTTGACCGCCTTTCGACAACATCCGGCAATATCCCCATTTTCCTACTTCTACAGTTTTCCCTACAGTTTTCTCAGATTAGTTGTGTAGGGAGTTGTAGCCCCTGTCTCTCTCCTCTCAAAGCTGTGCCCAGTTAAACGTTCCTGCAGCGGTTTTTGCATAAAAGTCAAGGATCACTGCGTGTACTTGAAATGCTTCGTGCGATTGAACCATAAACCTATTGAAAACATCCATTAAGTTTCCCGACATGACTGTAAATGAAACCATCCGTCAGTATTCGATCCACAGTTGTCACAACGAGCTGCGCTCATACATCTCAGATGAGCTGGGAATGGAGAGAACAAAGCGAGTCGATGATAGAAGGGACTTCCCCTTGTGGCTATTGCTAGCACCCTCGATCCTGTCTCTGGGATGTGCCGCCTGTTGTGGCTACCTTCTTTTTCAAGTTCAACAGAACAACTGCAGTTGTGATCAGTCACCATTAGTGAACTGTCCGACACTATCTCACCACAACATCCAGGTATGTCATGATAGGATCCAGATGATGATACACGATGCCATCTGCACTGAATGAAAGTACTGTTCAGGCTGCTAGTAATGCGTACTTCTGTAGCGGAGAGGGTCAGATAGAATACCGGCGGAGTCTGGAACACCAGGAGAGGATGGAGCACCTGGAGCACCGACCGGGAGAGGATGGAGCGGATGGACCAATTGGAGCACCAGGAGCGGATGGAGCAGATGGATCTCCAGGGCGTGACGGCGCTCCAGCAGACCCAGTCAATGCAGGATTTGCATCAGGTAGTTTCAAGTATAACATCTTTAACTATAGGTGCATAACTCAATGGAATTGCTCTCTGTCTGTTTGCAGGAGGAGCGATGGAATCATATATCAGATGGGGTCAGGATACTTGCAAGTCTCGCCATCAGCCGCTATACACTGGTAAGTAGCACTCTACGCTAACTCCTAGTATCATACTGTTGTCAGTTTACACACTTACGGTAGAGACCACGGCTGTGCCCTTCGTTTTCATAGTGCCACTGCCAAATTATGGTGGCCCTAGAGCAGCTTGCAGAGCACCTTTAGTATGCTCGAGTGCAAAGCCATGGCGCCAAAGGCCCTGGGATGGGTGCGGAAAGGGTGTCCTCTCCTGCAGGAGGAGGGTCTGGGGGTCTACCCTAGGAAAACGTTTTCTTTGAGAGTGCTCTAACGATGAGTTTCAGATCATCTAGAGTTCATATCTGAACATATGAAACTACGGGCTCTTAGTTCTACTGCACTGCAGCAATTCATCATCTCAATTTTTATGAAGCTGTAGTGAAAACTAACTGCAAGTGCAAGAGTGCTCTAATCAGGTCTCTCAAAGTTGAGAA
>ERZ1740065.713-NODE-713-length-18452-cov-11.509485_pt1 | contig 18452 bp, 15 predicted proteins | sample MGYA00581738_ERZ1740065 | MGnify/ENA primary metagenome ERZ1740065 (study PRJEB43018, sample SAMN04849749) | marine metagenome | isolation source: floating plastic debris | place: Pacific Ocean | collected 2008-09-01 | study: EMG produced TPA metagenomics...
GTGTTGTGGTGGCGTTGTTTTTTTTGTTGTTGTGGTTGTGTTTTTGTTGTTTTTTGTGTGTTTTTGTGTGTTTTTTTTGTTGTGTGTGTTTTTGAGTGTGTTTGTGTGTGTGTGTGTGTGAGTGGGAGAGAGGGAGAGAGGGAGAGAGAGAAACTAACGGAGTAGGTGTTCAGGATGTTGAACAGTTGCCTCTGGAAGTCTGTCAAGGTCGGCTCGCAGTCAGACGTCTGCTTGACATCACATGTCTGCCTCAGCGTTTTCCCAATCAAGTTGAAGAGACGACTGCGAAGTCCCAGCCGTACGAGGGTCTGCTTATCATCGGGAAGACTGAGATCCGTTTTAGTCGGTGGGTGGGAGTAGACGGTCTGTCCTATGTCACTCATCTGTAATAGATGGCTAAGTCTAATACAACGGCACAGATACTGTAAAAGTGGAAAAATTAGCATGGAAAAATATTTAGCAAATATAGCAAGTTGAAAGAAATCGCTAATTAAAGATACAGCTAAGTTCCCATTGTAGTTGTCACATCATGACACTTTTTTGGAGTTGTCATCCCCGGCAGGAAAGGAGGGAGGAGGATGAAGTTACCAGTAGCTGCGTAGATGAGCATACTCTCTTCCTTATTTTAAGTTACAAATAAAACTAGTATATCCCAGTCATGATTCAAGTCACAAATATAGTCAATAACCTAATAGTCTATGACGACTAATGCAGTCAATGAGACAGTAGGGAAAGGATATTTTCAATGGTACTAGCAAGCGTTTTGGTACCATAAAATATCGTAAAGAAGTGGGTGTGGGGGGGGCAGTGGGTGTGGGGGCGGTACAGTGAAATATTGGATTGTTAGATTGTTATACCAGCAGCTACACAGCTATAAAACATATTACAGTAATAATAGTCATTATATATTATTTAATCATCGCCATCCAGTATTTCCTTATAATGCATGAGGGTTATTGGCTGACCTTGTACTAACTATCACTGACTGAGCTGCATGAGAGAGTCTGAGTGAGAGAGTGTGGGTGAGAGAGTATGGGTGAGAGAGTCTGTGTGAGTCTGTGTGAGAGAGTCTGTGTGAGAGAGTCTGGGTGAGAGAGTGAGTGATACTGACCTCAACCAGGTCCTTCTCCCACCTCTTCCTGTCAGCAATGGCCACTACGTCCTTCTCATCCACGTCATGCTCAAAGTGCTTACAGAAACTATCTTCCTCTTTGATCGTTTCAAGAACTTGAGATTTGACCTTAACTTTTTCTGGTTCAAACTTATCCTGGGGGTCGACAGCGAAGTCCAATGGTTTAACTTTCTTCTTTGCCTTGGAGTTGGCCTTTTCTTTCTAGTAAAATAAATACAGACTCGGTCATTTTTTGATTAGTTATTAAATTATCATTAAATATAACAAGCAAGACATGAGGAAAGCGAGCAGATTCAGTGACAAAAAACAGACACTTTGTGAAAATACTAGATATTGGTGAAGATATCATGCAATAGGTTTAGCTATTTCATCATCTGGTTAGCTGTGAGGCTTGATACAAAGGCCTGAGAGAGCCTAAAGCCTGGCTGAAATTGGAGACACATTAGATACATTAGAGGCACAATAGCAGGTGGTTGAAATGGTGACAGGTGGTTGATATGGTGACGGCTGGCAGCAGGTTGTACGCAATTAAAAATCTATAGTGTCCATCATAGCTAGCTGCAGCGGTGGCCATTATGAGGTGGCTCCTCTTGTATTCGAATTAATTAACCAAAAACAATACTTTGTTTATCAGATATAATTGACAAAGGGTCAAATAATCCCCATCATAGCTTGTATCTTAACAAAAAGCATGAGGGAAAAATGATAATAGCGACTCATCAAAATGCTATTAAAAATTCCATAAAAACTGATAGCTATTTTTCATAGCTCATTATTTTATATGAGGGATTCAGAGAAATGGCTAAAAACGTTGAACAACATTATTGAAAATAATGTTGATCTGAGCAAAACACTAGAATACTTTGCCGGCTAAGATTTCTTTTTTTAAAGACATACAAAGTACAACATGTAGTGCGTTATACTTATACTCAGCGCTTCAGCTACGATCAAAATCACCATGAAATCACGTATATCACTTCCAACTCGCTATGATTGACTAGAGCTGCTCGCTTCAGAGTGATAAAGGATAGGAGGGCAAGTATCGGATTTCACGTGAAGACAACTCCAGCGAAAGCCTATCTGCGAATTCGTAGAAATCTATGATGAGAAATTTCATTTCACACGAACTCAGGGAGGCAACATTCATGCAATATTTTACGATGAGTAATTTGCGATTGGGAGTTTGCGATCTTGTTTTTGTCAAATAGCCAATCATATCATTGATGTGATTCAGCCCTGCGCTACTATTAGCTTCCTGTTTCATATCACATATCTAACGCGATCATGCTTACTAAGCGTAGAAGATTACCCAAGCTAAAAAAGAGGTTAATACTTCAATACCAGCCTAACAACAGGAAGAATACCCGGAGATAATGGGTTCACCCTATTAACTGTCAGCGAGATAGGTTGGGTGTTTTCAAAAATTTAGTTAAAGACCTTCAGAATCCGAGTTACGAGGATCGTTACAAACAATACTTCAGGATGAGCCATGCCAACTTCAAACAACTACTTAGCCTCATTAGACCACACATCACCAGGCGAGTGACTCAAATGAGAAGTCCGATTGAACCAGAACTAATCCTAGCTATCACACTGCATCATCTTGCCGAAGGAGCTGGTCACAAGAATATTACCCTGCGCTATCGTTTGGGTAAGCTGACAGTTTCCCAGGCAATATACTCGACATGCCAGGCTCTGTGGAGCGTTCTGCATCCTCTGTACCTTCGACCACCTAGTGGTCAAGAAGAGTGGCTGAAGATCTCAGATGGGTGTGGCTTATTGCACAAAAGTACATGATGAACTGCTGGCACGTAAATAATTCCATTCATTTACTTCTCCTGCATTCATATTTAGGTTTGCTCGCTGGAACTTCCCGCATTGTCTAGGCTGCATAGATGGTAAACACATCACTGTTCAAAAGCCTGCTCATGGAGGCTCCGTCTATGTGAACTGCAAATCGAGGCACAGCCTAGTGTTGATGGCTGTCTGCGGCAGTGAATACAAGTTCAGTGTTGTTGACATTGGTCAACCTGGTAGCATCAATGATGGTGGTGTCTGGGGAGCATCACAGCTGGGGTCTCCTCTTCTTGACGGTAATCAACCACTTATCCATATCACCATTGACATTTCTTGCCATATCTCCTGGTTTCACTTCATCTCCACATTTCAGGTCGCGTTAACCTCCCAGAACCACGGTTTCTTCCTGGTGATGAGAGTACTGTGATGCCATATGTCTTTGTTGGTGACGAAGCTTTTCCGCTCAAGCCGTACCTTCTCCGTTCATACCCAGGTCGGCAACCGGACTGTGACCGGGAAAAGGTGTACAACTACCGCCTCTCCAGATGTAGGCGGGTCATCGAAAATACATTTGGTATGTCACATCAACGCCTAAAATTACTCAAATTTTTCTCCTTTTTTGTCATCATCATTTTTCAATCATGACTCACCAATGGAGAATACTGTTCAGACCCATCATAGCAAGTCCTTCTCGTGTGAAGATGCTAGTGCAGGCAATATGTGTGCTACATAATTACCTCCGCTCGGTCAATGACACGACATACACTCCACCTGGTTTCACCGACCGGGTAGCTGCCGATGGCGGTGTTGTAGAAGGATTTTGACAAGTGCAGGCCGACAATGCAAATACATCTGCACTACCTATTCACAACTGCAGAAATTCTACTAACAATGCTAGCAACGTTAGAGAACATTTCTCTGAATACTTTATGTCTGCTGCTGGCAGGGTCTCATGGCAGCTCAGTCACCTTAATGCTCGGTAGAAGAGGTACATTAGATGTCAAGTATATTGAATGTTCTGTTGAGATTAAACTACAGAAGAGTATAGTCAAGAGCATGTGGTGTGGTTTCCATGAATGTTTGAGGAGTGGGTGTTGTTGGCAATTGCATAGACTGCACAGCTGAGGTTGATGGCTGACTTGAGAATTCTATATCAAATAGTATTTCCTCAATTTTTCTGCGTGCCGCTGCCCGCTGATTTGGGGTAAAACGGCGCAGTTTCTCGATGACACTCATTGCATACAAATGGGATTCATCATCCTTCTTTTCGAGTTCATTGTCTATATCTTTGAGCATGCCGCTCAATTTACTCGCATCAGACTTCCTCTTCTGTCTTTTTCTGTACCGAACTACAGCTGGTATCCCGCACAGTTCTGGTGGGGCAGCTATCTGGCTGCATGACGAAGAGCATTGGGACTCGGGCTCGCTAGCAGTTTCTGGCTCACTGTCAGTTACTGCCTCGTTTCCAGTTACTGGCGCGCTGGTCATATTTGACACACTGAAAAGTAATGGACAATCAATGTACACACAATAAATTGTTAATAAGTGAGAAAGAATGATTGTAGACGCATACCTATCATTGCCTCCATATGAATCGGTTAGAAACTTATGTAGCTTCCACCTTCTCCATGCGGGCTCCTCAGAAGCCTCAGTTTCACTCATAAGCTTCCTTTCAAGGGCAGATCTCGTAGCTCGGTGCTTATCTCTGATTTGCCAATTTCTGGTCACATCATCAACTACGGTGGAAGAAAGCTCATTTTGAAAGTATACTCAGTACTCAAATTATTGCTCCAAGTAGCTCCCATAATTATCAATGGCAATGGGCTATACAGTAACAACAGGCTGTATGGTGAGGAAAGGCTGTAAGCCATACATGACAAGTTGTAGGACCAGAAATACTGGAGATTCAGTTTTTGTGAATTTTTGTGAATTTTTGTGAACTTTGAGAAGCTGTAGCTCAAAATCCCTACCTCCTACAGCTAATATCTAGCCATATTTGAGCTCAGCAGGATCTAACCAATAACCCACAGGAAACCATTAGGGAATCAATAATAGAAATTTCCGTTCAAAATTTGGACTGTGAAAATACGGGAGGCTCCAGGTAAATACGGGAGGCTCCAGGTAAATATGGGAGGCTCCAGGTAAATACGGGAGGCTCCAGGTAAATACGGGAGACTTGTCATGAATGCTGTAAGCTGAAAGAAAGCTAGTACCTGTTATCGTAGCGCCACTCTCTTGCAAACATTTGGATACATCGTCCCAGTTGTTGCTTTTAACTCTTCTGGTGTCTTCGTAGTCCGGGTGGCTTTTCTGCCACAAAACAGGCCGACTTCGGACTAGTTCGATGAGCATTTCCACGTGATCCTCACTAAGCCCCACCATGATTATTACTAGTACACGTATGAGTCACTACCGATCGCGCACGCTTGCCACTGCTGGCTTTTAAGCTTTCAAGTAATTGACCAATCACGGCAAAATTGCATGAATATTCCCATGTCAAAGTTCAACACGTTATGCGATGTGAGATGGCCGAAATTCACAGATATTTGCATTTTGCGATGGCCAGAAATCATAGATTTCTACGAATTTGCAGATATTTGCAATATTGTAGCCTACCCTAAATGAAATGCAACTTATCGGTGACACACAAATGATGTGTGAGGAAAGAATAGCAAGCCTAGGTGCCATGCTGAGACTCACAGTGGCAGCCATCTTGTCCTCGCCGCTGGATTCGGCTAGACTGAATTCTTCCAAGCTGCCAGACAGTTGGTCTGATTCGGAAGAGCGACTCCGTTTCTTGCCATTCTCACCGGCCTCTCCATCTGTAATAGAACTGACTAATAGCCATAGCCAGCAGGAAGTAACTTAGGATAGGTGTGGCTAGAATTCTATTCTGCAGAGAAAGAATCGGCATAAAATCATCTCTGCTAACATTATCCACTAAGTAATCACTCCTATTGGTCAGTTGCTGTGTCAAAACTACTACTTTCTGCCTCTGGCATTATTGGGGCACAGGGGTGTACTGGACTTGACAAGTGAGGCGTATACATTCCACACCATGTGGCTAATGCTATCTGACAAAAACATGAAACAGAACCCAAGCAAACCTGAGCTATTTGATCCTTCGGCTTCACCAGACAATTCTTCATCAAAAGCCTCACCAAAATTTTCATTGCCAGCAGCTTCGTCTTCAGATGAATTCTGCTCACCATTTAGCATAGCACCCTCCTCTTCTTCATCAGAATCAGCTGAACAGAGTAAGAAGACGATTGTATGCATAAATTTAACACCAAGAACACGCTTTTGAAAAAGAGCAGCTTGCATAATAGCCTTACAATAAACGGAGTCTTCAGTGATAGAGTCATCACTATCATCGCTTCCTCTCACAGCACCGAGCTCTGACATTAGCTGGTTAATTGCTGAGGGTTGATCATCGTTAGATGAGCTATTTCCATCTGTTTCCGAGTCTGAATTCGATGACGAGTGATCGTACACACGTTGAACACGTTCTCTAGACATGGAACAGGAATAAACGCCAATAACAACGAAGATTTCGTCCCTCAGTTCATGATACCATGACCAGGGCGAACGATCATTCCACTGCAGAGACAAGCTGAGAGCTATAATTATACCTGGAGCTAGAGGGAAACGATTTCTCATAGAAATCAACGGTATCCTGGTCTCTTTGAGCGGCTGACTGCTTTGGTGGAGCTTTTGTCATACGAATTTGCTGCTGGTTTTGACGTTTATCACGTCTTTTCGGAGCCATGCTTCTATGCGATAGACTGATGATCTGACTTCAAATGAATTTAGGGGAGGGGCGAGAATTCATAGAAAATAGCTAGGCGTGGTATTGGCTGAATGTCATGTATCCGGTAATTCCAGTCCAATGATCGTACCGCATACAGCGAATCAATGGCCAATGTTTTAAAAATTCGTTTCAGCGCGTCAGATAATTTTCCTCACTGCTAAACCAAAGAAAGGAAAGCAGTAACACTATTCCTTGAAGTATAAAAAGGTATAACCGGTATTGGAATTCATAAGCTCTTCTTCATGAATTCACAGTACGCGCGTACTTATCGTTTATAGTCATGGACTCTGATATTGCCCGGGGACTTTTCGAGGCGGGAGCAATGCTGATACTGCTTGACGTACCTCATGGTACTGAGATTGGGATTGACATGCACTCTTGGCGAACAGCCGAAAATTTCAAAGGAATAAAAATGATTCCTCCAGGAATCCATATGATATATTTCAGGTAACCGCTATATATTCAGACATGGATGTTAGAAACCTAACCCATTGATGATGTTGCGTTATGTTATGGTCTGGGAATGTCAAATTTTTTGTTCCACGAAGAACAGCTTTACAATTACTGACCTATATCACGTTTATTGAAGCGCTGCCAATCAGTTAGGCCAGCTGTCACCACGGTCAAGCTTCCTCCAGCACTTCTCTGAAGGTGATATATTGGTGAGAAAGTGGGATGCTGCACTGGAATGCTTCACACCTCCTCTTGAAAATACTGAACAGCTACAAAGATTCAGAGATAATAAGAAAGAGTTGGACCGATATTGTGGACCTTATCCCTATGAGAGGTATGCAGAAACTCTGCAGACGTACGTCAGGCTATGTACCTGTTGCTACATAATCCTAGCGACTGAATTTCGATATTTCTGGATGTCAAATGGATAAATCTGAAGTGTCTTTGTGTTACTTTATCATGCAGCTACAAGAAATGGCTCTCCCTCTCAGACCATATCAGTGACTCTGTGGTGAAGCGGGTCCAACCGTCTGGCGGCGTGATATACTCAGCGACGTCTCTCATCTCTGAGGCCAGCGATACCGCTAGTCGTGCTGCTCATGCGAAGGTAACTTCACTAATCAGTTTCTTACTTCCCTGGGTTCTTTCCTATTCCACTCACTTTCCTCTCTGGTATAAAACTCGGAAATAAATGACCACAAGTATCACAATAGTACTCCGGAGTATTCTGTTTCTGAAGGAGGAGCAGATACCATTGAATAAAACTACAGCTGACAATCTACTGTCTGACATGAAGGAGTCCCCAGATGCTGTGATGAACTACACCAAAATACAGAGGTGATATATTTGAACTATGACCTCTAAATCCTCACTCCAGATGACCCTGTATTCTGTTGATAAAGGTTTCTCAAGGAAAGCAGTGCTGCATCAATAACACAATGCGCCGTCGACTCTAGTCCTGTATTGGAAGAGGTGCTTCACTCGGCAGGAACCTGGCAGGTCAGGAGTTGTCCTACCTTAAACTCAATGCAGCGGAAAAATTTTTATTGGCTTTGTTTTGCTATTTAATCTCTAGGTATCGCATAAAATTATGTAAGAGGAGTTTCACAGCTTCAGAAATACAAATCTCTCTCCACGCCCTTCAATAATGACAGGAAAAGCCAATAATAATAGTAATGACATTATAAATCAGTCTGACGTTATGCAATGAAACAATAGGGCAATATTTTTTATAATTTTGAACCTGTGAAATCACCAGTGATATCCGTATTGACTCATTAGTTTGATGCGATGACATTATGTTTAATGACATTCTGTAGAGTCTGCTAGGAGAGATCCAGCTAGCGTTCCTCTGTTTCCTGATTGGTCAGCAGTTCGAAAGCTTTGATCAGTGGAAGAAATCAGTGGCGTTGCTATGCGGCTGCCAGGATGCAGTGAGTCGGTATGAGGATCTGTACACTCAGCTGATCAGCCTCCTTCACTTCCAGGTGTCTATCAGCTATATATCTCACGCATAGCATAGTAATTGTTGTCATAGTGACAATTGTTGTGGCTACAAACTGCTAGTTAATGACAATCATTGCCAGAACTGTGTCTGAAGTTTTTTAATGTATAACATATACCAACCTATATGAGAAGTTCAATATGAACATCTAAAATATCAGGGTATCATATTGTCAGAAATTTAACGTTGTAACTCCCGCTTTTCAAAGATGTGAAGATTATCTAGTCGGCTTTCTGATCAATCGGTGTCCAGCACACTTACTTTTGTACTCCGTGTAAATACATTTCATACAAGATCAGTAACTCTTATCGCCGTCCAGTCTCCACTTCGACTGTACACAGATGTCTGCTCTGACGTCCCTATGCAACTTCTACTACTAGTACCAGTTTCACTTACCGTCATGGCAGCATGTCGCTTAGCCAGTTTATGTGTGAGGTATTTTTCATGGGCCTGACGCGTGTTAGATGCGTGTAAACAATCTTCAAATCGCGACAGGGAATCAAGTACACCTACATTATTTCATTTGTGGATTTATCAGTGCTTATCTAGATACTGTAGACTGGAATTATTTTGCACCGAAAAATATTTGCGAAAATGCCAGGAAACCTTGATGAAAATTTTGTTCGAAAATTTATCACGACTATTGAAATTTTTTCGCGATCATAATTTTTGAGATTTCGAACATTTGCAAATCTTTGCAAAAAGGTCCCTCGCAAATAAATTCCAGTCTGCAGTATAGTTCTTATGATGCCATAGTTCCACACTCGCTGCTCGCACTCTAATACATCAATGCATTGTCTATCTGGTCTATTCAGTATCACTACTTACCTCATCTTCATACTACTTTTAGCTGAAAGAAATGCCATCAGATTTCTTCGTGGACATCGTGTCCAGAGAGAACTTTCTCGTGGAGACTCTGCACAGCCTCTTAGTTAACATTGGTGAGAGCACTGCCAACCAGAGCCTCAAAGGTAGAGCGGTCAGATTCGGTGACCACTTGTCCAGCAAGTTTGGCTGGGATTTCCAATCTGAGCCCGACGACTGTGCTCCCGTTATCGTCGATGAGATGGGGAATTATTGAATGCGCGTCACTACCCGCCTCGACTGGTAGAGCGCAGCACCCGCCTCGACTGGTAGAGCGCAGCACCCAGGAGCAGGAAAAAACGTTAACTCCATCGGTTTACTGTCTAGCGCCATGAGGATCAACACTCTGTATTGTTTACTAGCCACCTTCCATTGCCTGCTTCTACTCTCCATTTTACATGTACTGCATCTCTCCCTTGCCAATTATCTGCGACCTGATCATGACTGTATCTATATGTATGTGTGTGTATCTATATGTATTGCACTCTCAGATCTGTGTAATGAAAGTTATACAGGATTTCAAACGGATGCTGATTTTTGTATGTATGTTGCAGTAACTGGCTATGAAAATTTGTCACAACTGTCATCTTACTACTCTTCCTACTTACTAAGGCAACCTCAAACGCCTGACTATTCATGAATACCAGAATCCTGGACTGACCAGGTGCACCTACATGTAAATGCACTTATGACCACTCCCACAGGATAGCATCAGTTATGTAAAATAGTTGTTTTGACAGTTGTTTAAAAGTGTGCTGCCACCGGGATTCAAACAGCGGGTCTCCAGCTTGTAATACAGGCATGCTAACCACTAAACCACAGCAGCTTACACTACACAACATCTCACCCAGTTCTCAGGAACTCAACACGGCACCTCCTACTGGCCTCATTACCTGCCTCTTGCTGACCCTCAGTATCCATCCACAGATCTCCTACCAGTCTCATTGCGCCCTCACCAATCACTATCACACAGACAACAAAGCCGACATAGGTTGTAAAAGTCTGTTGCTACTGGTTTTCGAACCGTGGCTCTCCCGCTTGCAAGACACGCATGCTAACCACTACACACTGGCAGATTACACTACACAACATGTCAATGGCTGGAGTTGTACTATCACTTTGCCTGTAAATGGAATGACTCCGTGTTACTCAGACTTACTAACTGCACACTTCAACCATTATCCAATAGCCCAGGAGTTTACTTTCTAAAATAAATACAATTATATCCCAAGACAAGAATGATGCAGTGATCAGTTCAGCCGTCACACAATCACTTTATTAACAACTGATTAGGATAACATTTCTTGATTAAAATAAATTTGCTATTCTGATAGCTTGAAAATCTAATGTAGTAAAAAATCACAAGATGGCTCCCTCACAGGAGGGTATGAGCAATGGTGTATTAGGGCATGGAAGGATGGGATGGACCACCAGTACACTATCTTGGCAGATAGATGGGCTGCGCAAAATTGCCTATGTATGACTGGGTATGACAAGTCATGACTGATGCTAGTGGTGTGTATGACTTGGCTTGACAAGTCATATGACTGATGTTGACAGGTCATATGATGGAGGTCAACGGGTCATATGGTTGAGATTGCGTAGTACACAGATCTGTATCTAAAACCGATGCACCATGTAGAAGGCCTCATCGTTCTTCAAGCCAAACTTCTCGTAGAACGGAATCTTACTCTTCTCACAGTCCAGTGTGAGCTTGTAGCATCCTACCGATCTCGCCAGTTTCTTCGCTGTGAGAACCAGCCTGAAAAAAAACAAATCAACTCATATCAAAGAACGTGCAAACTTACATGCAGATTACATGGATAGCCAATGATGGATGATCATTTAGCGTCTTCCCTTCCTTCCATCAACACGCATAACAAATCTAACAGGTGTCAAAACTGATGTAAACATCAGTAGAAGTGCTGACAGCAGGTTTTACAGGTCGGCACCCACCAGACACAGCCACTACAGCGAAATAACATAACCCAAGTTCATGATAAATACAATTTTGCGCAGACAGAAAACATTTCGGATTCTCTGACATCAATGTAGCAGGAAAACTGAAGTGAATGAAGGGAAAGGGGCTTTAAAGATTCGACAGCTCGGTGGAAATCAAAATTTTCATGACAGACTAGTCTATCAAACCATGAGAGCACAACTCCGAAACAACAAATCTTGGAGCAGTACAGCGACAGTCAGCGCGTGGTCGATCATCAATAGGGAGAATATTATCTTTATAGTAGACTAACCAGTGAAATACTGATTTGATAGTATGAGCTCACTCATGACATAACAACGCAAACCGTTGCAGAGTGCAACAAGTTTAGTATTCACGAGCAGACGACTCCTGCAGTCAGAGTGATGCCAGTTGACAAGTAATTATTTGGAGAGAAATATTTTGACCGGTTGCTGTAAAAACAGAAAAAATCATACGGACTCTTCGTACATACCACTTAGGCAAAGTTGTGAAGAAAGACATTTTAACGATCTACCGGCCGGAACCAGCGCTGCGATCTTCATTTATGGCATCACTAAGCAGAGAGCGCATCTGGACCTAGCGTCGCTTAGACTTTGAACAAGTCCGAAGTGCGTCGCTGAGCATCGGGAAGACAGCTGATCAATTCAGTGGTTTACTGTGCGCTGGCTCTAATTGGCTTAAATTGGCTCTAAAGGACGAAAAGGCCGCTCTGTGTAGCATCAGCTTAACAGGTACAGACATAGAGCGCATACTGTAGAAACCGCATTTATCAGCGACAGAAATGTTAGCGTTTCCTCCAAAATCATCAACAAATAAAAGTAGTAGCGATCTAACGATAGTGATCCCATGATTGGGAGGACAACTCCTATACAGGGTATAATGGGCGTAATTTCTGTAGCAAATTCCAACGATAGCAATCATTTTTTGTCGCTAGTTTCACGGCCATTAGACCGCCGCCGCTATCTAATCTGGTTTTACAGTATACTGTGTCCCCTATGAGTGACAGGGGGGCAAACACTTGCGGTCTATAAGAGTCAGACCGTCAATTACTGCGTGAGCACAGGCAGACGTATAAACTTTCACATACCATATCTAGTACCAACTCGTTATGCTGTTTCTAATAGTTATAATGTTCACCCGCTTGCATCATGTTTCAAAATCCCAAGTCAGCTCCCCCTCTCCGGGAGCAGCTAGTTTCGTTAAAGTTAGTCTGTCACATCACAAAGTTGGAAACGGATGTATGAAGAACAGTAGTCTGACTCACAGTTTCCCGAGTTGTCTCCCACGGTAATTTTCGTCTACCACCACATCTTCAATTCGTCCGCGAGATGCACATCCTCTGATAAATTTCTTCTCCACCGCGAGGGTTGTGGATGCCACAGCCCGACCAGTGTTTGTGTCCTCCACTACTACGACGTAGTAAGTGCCCGAACTAGAGGCCATCTCGTCGAACCTAGCTGCAGGTAAATCAAACACCTGTCATCCAGTGTCACATCAATCACGGACTGCAGACTGCAATAATGAGTATCGGTGTCACCAAGTAAGATGAGTCGTTGGCTCGATGGTATCAGCAGACAGCTGGAATATAAGTAAAATCAGTGATGCGTACCTTCAAATTCTTGCTGAGACACGTCTCCTGCTCGTGTGAGCTGAGATAGCAGATCCATGTAACCTGCAGAAGTATAAGATTCGATGTGCATGAACCAGCAATCTCTATCACACTCTTCTCTGTCAGCAACTAATGGCTTCTGCAGCTGTTACATCATGCCTCTCTCAGATCCAACTACATATTCAAAATCAAACACAACTTCACACTACAGATCACCTAATATGCAGAACCCCTCTCCATCTAGCGCTACTGCTAGACTTAAGTGTAGCTATGACAGAGATTGTGTGTTGGTCCACACCCATGCCTCAAGGACTCATATCTATGTTGATCTGAGCATGGGCAATGTCTCGCATAGCAATCAGTGTATTTAATACCTTTGGAGTAATCATCTCTCTTCAAAGGTCTCAGCGCTAGATTCTCTCCAGGATCAGTGTTACTTATCTCAGGATTGAACCTGATACCTTCCAAGTCTTCAAAGTCTAACGTTCTAAGAATTTCTTCATCAAATAAGAATTGGGGCACCATCTTTGCAAAACTGTGGAATATAACGAGATACAATTGGAAACACATCAGAGAAGCTAGACTAAACATATTAAATTCTTACGCATTAAGATGATGATAAAGGAATTCAATAATAGCAATCAACAGGGGGGGGAGAGTAAAGGTATGGGAGCCTAAATGAGAAAACTTGTTCTGTCATTAGTTTCAACACGTAACACAAATCCTTTCAAAGGCGGTCAATATGTGAAGGAAATAGACGGATGCACAAGTCAGGAAGCTAAAGAGGTAGTGGAAAGATTACAGACCTTGCGTGTGACATATGTGTGCGGGTGATGTGTCAATTAGCCGGCCGTGTCAAGAGCAACTTAAGCTGCTCAGCACCGCATATTTGCCTCTGGGATATTTCTATCTAAAGACCGCTACGCTCTTGTCACACTACCTCTGGTTGGCTGGTTGATAAATCAAGTGATCGTGAAAATTGAGGAAGATTGGAAAGAAAACCAGAGTATTCGCTACATCAAAATTACTCTTAATAGTTTCAATTAATTCACACGAACCAAATACATTAGGAGAGTATAATGTTATATGCAGAGAGTTCTTTCTACAGCATTCTGAGATAATGCCTTTAAATTATCCCGCGGTAATAAGCCAATGACCGTAGGTTTAACAGCTCCCGACATGAAATGGTCTTTTGATAGAAAAAATCCTTGTCGGAGACGGCTCGTGCAGCAATAATAACGGTTATACTAAATATTGTCATCAACTTTCATAATAATTTCTAATTATGGATTCTGTTTCACAGTTAATTTTTTAGGTATGAATCGATGGAAATGCATTTACTCATATAAGTTTTTGATATATATCTGCTATAGGTACATTGTATCCGTACACCAGTTTCCTGTGTGAAAAAGTAGGCGGCAGCCACTGCACGAAAGTATCGAGAAACCAAGCGTAGCTGGCATACTTCATTTAATATAAAGGCAGTATTGCACAGCCGGTCTATATTCCAACGAATCATTTCTCCTAGACTAAATTTTGGTAAAGCTTGATCATAATCACTACTCTTCGCCGTTATGGATGTGGTTGTTGTTGGGAGCTGCAACATGGATCTCACCAGGTAAATGTCCATCTGCACTGTAGCTTAGATTATTGCTTACAAAGTGTGAGATAAAGGTAGTGACAACGTATAATATGGGATTACGGGTACTATACTATCGGTTGCAGTGTCTTTGGCTCATCTTCTTTCTCCCCACGATCACTTAACTGCAAATGGGACTTGTAGCTAATCTCTTTATATTGTTGCAGTTATATTCCATGCTTACCACAGAAAGGTGAGACGATCCATGGTCACAAGTTTAAGACCGGATTCGGTGGCAAAGGAGCCAATCAATGTGTCATGGCTGCAAAACTGGGTGCAAGATGTGCTATGATTGGCAAGGTAAAGAAAATTGTTACAAGTTTGTACTACAGTACAGCTCCTACCCGCAATCAAAATCACCTAATCAAGGATTGTTGTTAGGTTGGTGCAGATGATTATGGGCGTGGTTACAAACAAGAGTTTGACAAGCATACGGTCAATACAGGTATGCCAATTAATAGTTAAATATAGTAATTTGGTTGTTTGTAGGCTTGCGTGCTAACTGTCTTTGTTAACATGCCTATCATTTCCTGCATGCACTATCTGATTGCCCAAAATTCCAAACATTACCTTGCTTATACGATCATGGTTCGATTCCTAACAGTAGGGTTGCGATCTCACTTCATATACTGCATGTTTGACAATGTGAATTAACTGCTGTTGACAGATGACTAAGATGTAGGGTTTACTTTTCAGATTATTTGATGACAACTTCTGAGGCCTCGACAGGAGTGGCTCCAGGATTTGTGGACGATGATGGCAACAGCTCTATTGTAATAATCAGCGGTGCTAACCTCCTCCTGACTCCTAGTGACATCCAGTCGGCAGCTCCACTGATCTCTAACTCCAAAGTCGTATTGTGTCAATTAGAGATCACTGTGGAATCCACCCTGGAAGCTCTGAAACTTGCAAAGAAACATGGAGGTACGTTTGGCGTCACAAATTCTCTAGAATCATCACCTATGAGATCGGCGATATGACCTGATAGATCCCCACTATCAGCGATAGGGCAGTTGACTGTGTCGTCCTTTCTGTTTATATGGGAGAATTACTTGCACCCTTTCAATGCGTTGACCTTCACCTTTCGGTTATACTATGTCACTGGCTCTTGTTAATAGTTTGTGGAGCTGTAGAGGCCTGCTAGCCTAGTATAAGCAGCCAGATCGTCCGCCAATCAAATCATAGCGTGCTCCATTCCCATTGCTGACCTTCCAGCCTTTGTTCTGTCTCTATCATAGAAATCAGAGTGCCTGGATTTCTTCCTTTCAGTCCCACGTGTGACAGATACACATCATGATAAACTCGTCCTAGCGCATAGCTATCCAGAGTGTATACCTACACTCAAATATTCGGCATTTTTTACTCTTATGTCGGCAGGCGCACCTAATCATACGCACCTGTGTTACGCCCCATTTAGTCCGGAATTAGTACAGGCGCATGAATAGGCGCGCTTACCGACATAAGGGTAAAAAATGTCAAATATTTCCCAGCAATCAACCCATAGCTGCATTGACCATTGCAAAGGCTATGTTTTAGCCAGGTTTTACTTTGTCACATTCGTGAAACTACTGCCACTACTGTAATGCAGTTAGCATGTAGACAAGAAAATACTCAAGTCTGTCATCAGGCTGTGGAGTTTTTCACCGTTGGAAAGTCCAAGCTGTTGTTGCTAAGCTCTCTATGAGCTGAGGCTGAACTCATTACCTTAGGATGTAAAGTGAAAGTAAAGTAAAGTGAAAGCTTGTATCTCAGCTTTGATAAAAATGAGTCTAATTCTATGTCACATATTTATATTTATTCATTCATTTATATTTCTTCACATTATTTATCATTTATTTATGTTTCTTTATATTATTTGTCATTTATTCATTCATTTATATTTCTTCACATTATTTATCATTTATTTATGTTTCTTTATATTATTTGTCATTTATTCATTCATTTATATTTCTTTATATTACTTATTATGTATTTATATCATTTTGCCTCATATCTCTCAATTCTTATCTAAAACTTTACCACTGACCAGAAATCAAAGTGAATATTGATATTTAGCCTCATAAGGTGATCAAACTGCTGGGGTTTTTCTGTGCCATGCGGTTGATATAACTTTTTTATGTGAGTACACTTTACTAGAAAATATTTCGGAGAGGTAAAGAGGGTGATGGTTCAATCTAAAGTGCTTATTACCTCCTCTGTATTCAACCTGGTTTTACCATTGTTTTTATGTCATATGGTAGATGCAGCACATTTTCACAAGGAATAGGGATGGTAGAGAAGGCAATTGCATTCTCATTGTCTATGCACTTCTTTTCCCATTTTGTTAATTGACTTTCTATCACCTGCCCTTGTCCAGCAGCCAGCAGATACTGTAACTGTGGTTTGAAGGAACTCACTCAATCTGTTTCAGTCAAGACGATTCTAAATCCGGCGCCAAAGAACCTGAACTTACCTGATGAAGTATTCTCACTCTGTGATATTTACTGCCCCAACGAGACCGAGGTAAACACTTTTCATGGGGAACACAACTCCCGAACATTAAGCAGCTACAACTTTTTATGCTTTTTGTTTCTCCTATTCTTTCTCAGGCTGCTGAAAAACCTGTTGAGACAGTATCTGAAGCTTCTGCAGCTATTTCTCACTACATCGGCAAAGGATGTGGCGCTGTAATAGTTACATTAGGTGACAAGGGCTGTGTTTACAGAACAGTGACTATGGACGAAGCTGCCCATATACCTTGTGAGAAAGTCAAAGCTGTTGATGCTACTGTAAGTCTGTCTTGATCCTTCGGTTAAATTTTTATCATATCCATGTGTAACTAGTTGCCACGGATACCAGAAAACAATCAACACACCAGTACTGCAGCAACGGGTAACTTTTATATAGCAGATTTTGCTGACACGGTCGAAGCTGACCAGTTTGTTGATTGATTTCTGATATCATTGGCATCTTTAAACATCTTAACTTTCCATTTTAGAAAAATTGATTAGACTGAGAAAAAACTCATCACTTCCATTGAATCTTTACCTGCAAGAAATTTTTACTCTAGACAGGTTTTCAGACATTCTCACTGTTCATAATATGGAGTTGTCTTCACCATGAGAGAAGCTATTCATATAAGTGATAAGGCGATTTTGCGCAAAAACTGTGATTGCTCCATTTGGAGCAGACACTCGTTATTCTACTTATGTTCAATTTAATGTCATCACTCCATGAGAGATGAGTCAGAATGTGATGCTCTTATGAACATGCATGCTCACCAACAATCAGTAGTTATTGACCTGATTCACAACTGCATTTGGATTGGTCGATTACTACCCAGAGGTTTTGATGAGGGATTGTTACGCTGGAAGTGGCTTGTCAGGGAGTCTAAGCTTGCTACTGGCCACAGCTATAGATTCAGTAGGTTAGTTGAGATATTTAGTAAACACATTCACTCATGACAGCCGTTGGGTGTCAGCTGATCTAGGCTCGGCTGGTTGGCACTTTCCAATGCTGTTGCTTCTGCGGAAGCTGATTTGATGTATTGATCGCAGCTCACAAGCTCACACCAACCATGATTCTACCACTACTGTTGCAGCACCAACTGATTGTCTACATCTTTCCCGGGGGGTGCAGGAGGCGGGGGGACACGTAGCTCGGCAAGTCAGTAAGGTAGGGAG
>ERZ1740065.714-NODE-714-length-18445-cov-12.218380_pt1 | contig 18445 bp, 11 predicted proteins | sample MGYA00581738_ERZ1740065 | MGnify/ENA primary metagenome ERZ1740065 (study PRJEB43018, sample SAMN04849749) | marine metagenome | isolation source: floating plastic debris | place: Pacific Ocean | collected 2008-09-01 | study: EMG produced TPA metagenomics...
GTCCCTGGACAGGGTAGGTACCGGCTTGATCAGTAGGGGGATAGGCGCCGGGTGGAGCAGCAGAGGAATAGGTGCCGGGTGGAGCAGCAGAGGGATAGGCGCCGGATGGAGCAGCAGAAGGATAGGCGCTGTGTGGAGCAGTAGAGGGATAGGCGCCGGGTGGAGCAGCAGAGAGATAGGCGCCGGGTGGAGCTGCAGAGGGATAGGCGCCGGGTGGAGCAGCAGACGGATAGGCGCCGAGTGGAGCAGCAGAGGGATAGAAACCAGCTTGGTGATGATAAGCTGGGTTCTGGTTTGGGTTGGTTGGGTACGCTGGTGGTACCTGATGAGGTTTCCCCTTATGGTAAAGAGAAGAGAGTAGTCTGAACATATCAAAAATACAATTTATGAACTCTTGAGTGTGCTGTAGCAGCTGAACCTACCTGCCTCTCTCTCTCCATGCCCTCTTGGTAATTGAAAAATACTGACTTAGCTGTGGGTATTGCTCAAACTAGTTTCTGTGACCTTCGGAACATAAATAAACTGCTGCTGTGAATATAGAGCCTGTAGAGGTATTCAATTGAGGTATCACACCTCATCGGATAAAGCATCAGGTGATGCTGAACAGCTCGTTTGCTTATGGGTCCAGACACAATAAGCAGAATGCACACCATTCTTTTCCGAGCTTGTGGACAGCATATCGAGTAGCAAGCATGATAACAATCTAAGCATTCAACCTGCTACCACCTAGAATGAATGAATCTATTTTAGCTGCTCTCTGATTGGTTAATGTGTAGATGCCGCAAGAGCATTTCTGCTTACACTTCATAGTCTTCAGGACAGTGCCCTAAATTTCCTGAGTGACACCGCCAAAATAATATGCTGCCCATGAGACAGATTGCAGGACACCTTTGCTACGCTCAGGTGCGAAGCTATATTGCCAAAGGCACCGGTTGGGAGTGAGAGGGGTGTCCTCTCCAGAAGGGTGGAGCTCTGGAGGGCCACCCAAAAAAGCTTTGGCTTTGCAAACCCCCTGCGAGTGAGTTTTTTTTTGCAGTTAATGTTAGAGGGAAGAGGATGTGGCTAGTAAACTTAAACTATGAAGCAAAACACCTTAACGTGCTATTCATGAATTGCAGCAAGTGATCATTTTAATTTTTGCAAAACTGGACTGAAAACAAACCGCTCATGTAAAGGTGCTCTAACCATTATAGAGGGCAGATGAGAATGGAACAATCTCAACAAAATCATCCGTGAGAAAATCTTGCTTCATAACAAAGCAACACCTGTTGTGCCGTGTCCTGCCGTGACTTTCTTCTCTGCTCAGCAACAATCATGCACAAGGATCGTACACAACACAGCTGAAAGCGTTCGATAGCAAATACTGTTAAACAATTTCATTTGTCATATTCTTCGACGGGTCGCTTCTTCATCTAAGGATATTATCCTCTTTACCAGGGCATTTCGATGAGGCAAACTCAAGTCGCTGATGTTATCGCATTGCTATCACTTCATGATGTATTTTCCTGCCTCAGAATCACATAATTTTACCGGATGCAATAATATGAGAATGTTGAAGTCTAGTGGGTCTAGAAAAGATAGGACCAAGTTCTTGGATTTTGAGCCTTATAACCTATACGCTCAAATTCCTATTCGGCATGCGATCATGGGGGTGCCTGACTAAACGGAGGATCGTCCGATGAGTAGGACCCAAGAACATGTAAGTCTGCCAAAGATTTCTTAGAACTCCATCGGTATCTCTCAGATTCGCTCAATGGGGGCCTTAGGCGGCCCCGAGTCGGGCATATAGGATCATCGACTTGCCGACCAATACAGATGTGCGCAGAGCGGAGTATCTGGGTGTAGCAAAGCACCAACAGGAAGGTGAGAGGGTGCTGAGCATCCCATTACCAATTGCCAGCTTGCTTGTCGATATGACTCTGATCCTGTTCAAATGTGATCTCAACTTTCGTCAGTGTACCATTGATGTTTGTTCACTAAGCCTACTATGGTATTAATACAGCTGAAGCAGATGAGTTATGCACCGTGTATCCTGAACTTCCACTTGAGTGATGGTATGATTTTCATCTTTTAAACTGCTATAAGAGACAAATAAGTAGGCGTCTGCTAATTACCAAACTGAATCATGATATTTTATAGTTGAGAAAGTGCCCCACCTACTAAAAAAAATCATTGATCCTCGATAATTGCATGAAAAAATAATGTTTTTGTAAAATGCACTTAAAAGGAGCGTTCGTGCAGCAGGAACAAGATGCTTTCATTGTAGGTGGTCTGCAAGCTAGTGTAACGAGAACAAAAAAATCAACTAATCCTTTGCGGTAAAAGCCTGGTGCTATCCTGTGCACAACTTCCGACCAGCTCATGGAATGGCTGTGTGACAGAATGCAACTGGTAATTGACGAAACAAGCTAATTATTTTTGCTAAAGTGGTTTATTATAGATCAGACAACTCTATTACCGAGTTATACTCTAATACTCATACCCGGGAACGATTACCGCGCCTCAATTTACAGCGCACAGCGCGGTAGCATTAATGCTTATTGCATGCTCACTAGTTTACGGAGGGTCGCGCTCCACAGCCCTGTAGTGCACGAACGCGCCTAAAATGTCTGTGATGTTCTTTGATGACATAAAGGAATGACATTAATGAGATCTTATCAGTCTCCATGTAATCAACGCCTGATACATAGACACGGTTTAGTGACAGAGTCATTGGTGCTTAGCATACAATGAAGTATTGCTTTCAAATTACTTCACAGCAACCCAATAAGACAATATCTAACATTGACATCACCAATGCCAGCGATGCTGGCAACTTCCAGCCTCATGTAATAATACAACCTAAAGTTGTAATTCAAGGAACGACTGTGAATGAGCAAATCATATTGTTGCTGGAACAAGAATTGTTATCAAAACAGTTTGAATCAGACAAATGACCAGGCCGTGTTCAAGGTCAATGTCATCCTAGCACTGATCTTTCCAACAGCCATCCCATCTAGTTATAGAGGAGTTATAGAGGAGTTATAGAGGAGTTATAGAGGAGTTATAGAGGAGTACGGCTCCCGTACCTGATGTCGGTGTTCAGTATGCTTCAAAACCTAGAGACTAATCCCTGTGGCACAGGAGGGGGTTCCAGATCACTCACCTGCTGGCAATCTGGTTCTGGTAAGGACAAGGGCTATGAAAACGATCAGACCAAAAAAGCCTTGAAGGAGAGACATGTTGTACCTATAAATTGTCCTTCGCGTGTTTTTACGTAAAATTCAGTATAAATGAATTAACAATTGACTTCGACTTGAAAGAAAATCAACATAAGAACTCATGACTTGATGCTTGAACCGCTGACATCTAAATAAATTTAGAACAAATTGAGAATCTAAAACAATGAATTTACACTTGACTCCATTTTTGAAAAATGTGGCTTTTTCCAGCTCTGAGAGAATGAGTTATTTATCAAATTTCGGCATGTCAAGCTTTCGACCAGTAGCTCAACGAGTGCATTTGACGAATAAAAGACCTTCCCTTTTTCTATCTGTCAACTATTTTCATGTACTATGGCAAGCCTATGAGTGATGAAACTGGGGTTATTGTGGCCGTGCAATGAGTGTAGTCATGGGTTCTCTTTTTATCTATTTACCCATAGCTGTCAGAGCACTAGTTGAGGCACCGCAATGATGCTGAAGGTGGCAGTTGCGTCAGCCTAAAGGGTCCTGTCACATGCTTGTAAAAACAGCAAAAAAGAAAAGAACCAGGTGGATCTATGAACGAATGAACGAATAAACGAATGGATAGCTAGCTGGCTACACGCTCTTTCATTCCTAAGTTTTCGTCAATCATTGACAAGACTTATGCAGCATGTGGTGGAATAGTGGATTAGTGCGCTGAGGTTGAATGCATTTAATAATATCACGGTACGAGGAGTATTGAATGCTGGCGTATCGAGCTTTCAACGAACAGTTCAAAGAATGCATGTTACAAATGAAATACATTTGCTTTTTGCCTTTGTTCATTCATGGCCACTGTTGTCACGAGTGTGTGACAAGCTCTCTAATCTATCCTTGACCTACTTCCTTGTGTTTGATTGCTCACCATTGGAACACAAGCAAAACAAGTGTGGTCCCTTATGGCCACACAAACACAGTGTGAGGAAGATGTTGTTATTCTCATGCTGTTTATAATGTTTACCCCCTGCCGGCAGAATGGCATTGCAGTACTGAAACATGATTTTAGTAGCCTCGTTACCGTTATGCCGTGGTATCGAGATGAATATGAACAGTATGAAATCCTTAGTTTGAAGCACTCTGGTTTTCAGTCTGAAACAGAGCAGGAAAAGTGCTGTATTAATGCTTGACCCATACTACAATCATCAGCAGTATCTAGATACCTCCTGTTTTCTACATCTGACGCCTGGGCTTTTAATTACTGCAGTTCCCATTCCATCTGTGCCGTACCGCTTGCCGGATGAGCAATCATTTTTATACTTGCCGACCACATATATCCCCATCTACCTTCAAAAACTATCTGCAGGCAGCAAGAAGAAACAATATCAAACGGATCTAGCAGGTATTAAAGCTGCATGGTGTGGTCATCGAGTATCGAAAGTGTCAAATCTCTGTGCTTCTGCATTGATATCGTTTCTGCTCCCGATACCTGTCAAGCACTAATGAATATGGTCAAAAACTAGCAATGGAACTATTTCAAATGTCAAATATTCTCAATGCTTAGAAACGTCATGAGATAACTAAATATTTAGGAGATGTGACCCAGCGCCATTACTCAGCGTAGGGTCACATGATCGTATCACTTCAAATTTGACGAGATTATATTTTCTGTATGAAAATTTAAGAGCAGTAAGGATGACATTGAGGGTATGAGATGTCATCGGTTGCATAGCATATGCACTTCGGTGAGTTGAAGAAATCAGTAGATGACCGATTCAGTACAAACAGGGTAATCGTTTCTAGCAATAGCTGTTAGTGTGGTAGTATGTGGAGTAGGTGTAGTAGTTGTAGTAGCTATCAGTGTAGTAGTAACAGGAGCTAACTGAAGATATCACAGGCGCCACTACCGCTGCAAACCAGATACCATAGATCATAAGGGGAACGATATAGAGAAGTCCGAGAGTCAGCCCAGAGATGTTTAGGGCCCGTGCTACTCTGGCCTTGCTTGCGCCATCGTTGATGTCACCTGCACAGCAAGCAAAGTAGATAAAACATACGGATTTCAATTCTTGTAGGTACACAAAGAGCTCCAGAATGTACCAACCTCTGGCATAGCTCTGCCTGGCCATGGCTGAGAAGACAATGGCGATGATTCCAGTGATGCAGCAGCAGAAGATACAGCTCAGGATGGACCAGACCAGACAGTCAGGCTCTTGAGGTTGATCTACGGATAGATTAACCCTCAGAGACATATAATCATACAATATGTAACGGAAACGCCTGTGTATGACCCATATCAAGGACTATTCCCTTACTTGTTACAACGACTTGGCTGGTTGCAAAAGTTGGCTGATGCACTTCAACGGCATACTGCTGTCCCTGGACAGGGTAAGGACCAGCCAGAGCAGCAGAGGGGTAGGCGCCGGTCAGAGCAGCAGAAGGGTAGGCACCAGCCGGAGCAGCGGATGGGTAGGGTTGAGAAGGATATGCTGGATTCTGCCCATAGGCAGGGTTCTGGTTTGGGTTGGTAGGGTATGCTGGCGGGGCCTGCGAGACTTTCCCTGCATGGGATGGGCAAAGAAAATACTCAAGCATTATCACAGATTGTAATTTATGAATTTTCTTTAAGCTTTAGTAGCAGCTGAACTTACCTGCCTCTGTAGCCATGTTTCCTGGGTAGGTAGACATTGAGGAGTGAGTTGTGAGAGATGCTTTAACTACTCACTGCCGTGTCTAGGGCACAACTAAACTGAATAGATGACTAGTATAGAATAACTACATTGGATGGAGCATCACGTGATGCATGAGAATCTGATGATACCAGGAAGTTGCACACACAACCTGCAGCCGCCCATACTCCAGGGCTGCATTCAGACCCGCATGCAACCTTAGACCCAATACTGAGCAGTGAATGACACAAGAATCTCAGACTTGGCATTTCTACTTAGTATGATTGAGTAGATCTCGGTTTTCATATCTGCTTTGTACGGACGATTAACATCGATCCTGATACTTAAAACTTACCCCATTTTCTCCACAGCAGCAAGTATCCATATAGATTGTGTACCACATGGCTTACCTTATCTTCAATAACATAACTATCAATTTGTTCATCTCGCTCCATGATGATCCTCTTCTGTAGCTAACGATTTTATCTCTTGAAGCAGTGCATTCTACTGAAGTAAGCTCAAATCAGTGATTTTATCCTTTTGCTATAACTCCACAATTTGTTTTATTATCATCTAAGCGCATCAAGTTTCTCAATGCACTGCGTTACGACTACAACAAAGAACCTGAGCATAACATGCCTGGATGGACTCTTCTGATGAAACTTTCACTTTCTACTTCCATGTCTCTAATTGATCGCCGGTTGAATGCAAGAATAACAAGCTGGCTCCCGCTCCATCACAACATCACTGAGGAGGAGATTGTAAAAATGCAAGCCATCCATACTTTCTCAATACTTGTGTATAGAATAACCTTTCAGTATTCAATTTCATAAGTGTGCGATATAATGGACACCATTAGTAGTTTGGCATTAGAAAATCAAAGCGTAAATCAATTCGGTGGATTTTTTTGTAGCTTGAATTAATTGGGAGACTAAATAAATGTATGATAATCTAATCATATTCAACATTAATTCAGAAAACATGAGTAAAACAATATGTTAAAAGCAGTCACTCTCTTGGCCTTTAAAGTGTCCTTTGCCAATGCCAGTGGCCTTCGCTAACATACCATAACTTATGAAAAGGTGGCTTTTCTACACGATCGGACATGTCAAACAATGTTAAAAGCACCTTTAACATGTTTTTATGTTGACCATGAAGACCTGGATATATGTGGAAACACATATGCTACATCCTTCAGACTAAGCCCATTCAAAAGAGGAGAAAAATCTCTGTCCAGACTACACATATACATGTAAAAGGAATTTATTAAAATCCACCTCTTGATATATTATGTCAGCAGAGGTCACTGCATAGGGTTGCTTAACAAAGAGAAAGAAAGCAGCTAGAACAGTCTCATGGAGCGTCTGAAGGAGGCAGGTAAAATTTAATAAAGTACAATATACGGATGGATCACCGAGCCTCACCCAGCACCAGTGACCAGCACATGATAGCGTGCCAGAGTCAAGAAGACCCTGTGCTCCAGGGTACAGTTATTCCATGCTAGAACAGCTCGCAGTACTAGCAACTTAGGTCGACGTACGTACTGCAGTAGGTTTGCTGTCATCTCAACTCATTCACTTTCAACCAACAGCGAATGAAATCGTTTCGAAGTCAAAGATGCAAATAAAAGCTGAGTTATCGCAAAAGAAAAGTGGGCATTTTTTATTCTTATGTCGGCAGGCCTGCCTGGGTAGCGCTCATCCGTGTCCGCACTTGTTTCGAACTGCGGGCTTTTTATACGTAGTACATAGTGTACAGTACATAGTAGTACACTGTACACAGCCAAGGATCGTCATCAGCAGCCCCAGCTTTACTAGTCAACATTATCTGCTAGTGAGTTTAGAAAGTCTACATGTCTGCCTTGGCGGCTTCATGTTACAGTTTCAATGTCGGCATCACTAATATCGGTGAATCGATGGCACCATGATAGATGGGGATAGCCTGCTCGTTATTTGACTTTAAACATATTTCCCTATCTCTCTACTTCCATCCCTCCTCTCTCTTGAACGTAACATTATCGATCTTGTGCACTAAATACTCTGATTGCTTTCAACATTGAGCTAAAATTCAACTGCTACATTAGTCGGCTTTTTTTTGCTAAAGTCATCATTGGTGTTAGAGTAGCCTAGCTGCCCAAGTTTCATAACGTCTACCCTGAATGTTTGCTTGACCACATGGAAAACACTTTTGTTATCCACATTGTCACTGGTGATGAGACATGAATAAGCAGACAGTCAGCAACGAAGAATCGAAGTTATAATATTAGAGAGTTGAACAAGTGTTTAAATCTATGCTGTGCAACCTGGCAAGGCATCAGATCCTTGCTTTGTTCACGGCCAGTGTTAGTGAAAAGGATATTGAGGATGATTTGAGGTGCTTTGATGACGGAAGTGCATATAATGGAATTATATCCATCATATGCTATCAGTGCCAATGTGATCAGCACGTGATGAACGATCCATGTGTTGATAGGTGAGGGAGGAGTCTACCTTGCATACTGCATTCAAATCGTTAGCATACTCTGTTCACCTATGTGCTCAGGTTGTGACCCCATTTAGCTAAGGCCCAAGGATTACGAACTGTCGAAAGAACAACTGTCCTACGTTCTACATATCCACACTCATGATAAATGTGATCCGAATGCATAGTCCAAACATTTCCCATGTGCTACAGCTTGGTAATGAGTGCTTTATTCGTGAAAAATTACTTGAAATGGCTCATGCAATGGTTTACCTGTGAAAGATTCCCACACAGCATTGACTTCATTTTTGTCAAGCATGGCGCGGCAAATGAAGAGTCATTCACAATCAAGTACATAATGGGGGCTTGATATAGAAACCTATTACTTGCTCACCCTTCACCTTGGAGGAGCATATGAATTAGAGACGCATGTACTATATCTCGCCGTTGGCAGATGGTGTCCCAGGCTCTTGTACATCCAGATGGCATTGTGTCTTGTTGCTAGTAAAGCCATGAGCCTGGGACGCGACGTCTTGTAGGATGTACTGTCCAATGCTTTGCCGCTTATTGTCTCTATTTCTTACATTTGTCTAAGGCCTTCACCTTGAGGTAGAACTGTAGTTCAGTGTGTAGCTCTGGATGAAGTCCCTCTTTGAAAACTGCTTCTATATAAGATGGAGATGATGACTGCAACGTCACTAGATAAATCACTGGAGAGTAGATATCATGTGACCAACTGTACCAAACAACGCGATTTGTAAGCTAGTGTTAATGCACTGAGTAGGAATGAAGCTGCAAATTGAGTCGGGAAATTGTTCGCAGCTACAAGTCCAAATTGGTGCTGGAGTTGTCTTCTCTACAATAAACGATTTTAGTCAATATAATTAGCTCATTTCTTTTGTTACCATTTCCGGTTTTCTACGATTTTGTATATTTGAAAGATTTGCTTTCCTTTGTCAAAATTCATTGTAACAAAAGTGAATCCTGTCCGCAATTATTTATAGAGCTTCAAATCTGTAAATGTTACAATTCTGTTCCTAGAAGAAAATATTCTGACGTTGTTTAGAGATGAGAAAGAAGTAAAATAGCTGAAGAATAGCATCGTCTATGGTTGTAATAGACCGAGATTTTAGCTGCTTGTATCTCCGTAGTTGTTGAGAGCCGCCACACCTGTATTCTACCACTAAAGTGTTCCACTAGCCAATCAGAAGCCACGCACAAGACAGCTTCCTGCTGCATAAAGCCGGCTAGTTTCTATTGATACCTTGATTTCCTGCATCAATTACGGTCATGCCTATTGACATATCATACGAAGACGTTTTCGGACTCACTGTAAACTGAAAAAAATTCCTCCCTAGTGACAGGTTCTGAGACACACATTGAGTCTGAGGGAAATGAATGAAAAAATATCGCTTAGTGGAGCCCGACAGTTAATGATGGCAGGCGGAGAGAAGACAACTCCGAGCTGAAGGAAGCACTTTGCTGGCTGAGTAGATTTTCCAGGGTTCTGCCAGAACCTCTGATTTGGGCAGGCAGGTTGGATTGCCTGCTAACAGAATGTAACTGTCCGGATATACTTCTTATGGATGACGGTGGCAGCAGAGATTTACTGGAGAACGAGACCTTATAGCGGCAGTGTAACAGCGACAAAAACAGTGACAGAAAATTACCGCCCTCATTAGATTGCGATATGGAGATTACACTCGTTATATAGGAGTTGTCTTCCCGTATACGGAATCATTTTGATTCCTTTATAAGTTCGAAAGAAACGCTAAAATTCCAGTTTTTGGTATTCATCTCATCTTCACTGGATGGATTGAAAGAAATGATTTTCTGTCAACAAGAAAATTTGTACGGTCCTGAAAAAGGCTGATTTACTGACCTCCTCTGTAAGACTTTCTTCTCCTGTGCTGATTATATAGTGCTCCCAGCATTTCAGCTTTGATCCGGGCTGGTATGTTGCCATCCTGATTGAGAGTTGCATTCCCTCCGACCTGCGGAATTTAGTGAGCGTTTGATGGCATTGTACAAGTATTTCCATCACATCAGGCGACAGACGATTTTATCTTACCCGTTGGCGAGCATCAGTATTCTACAACAATGGCAGCTGGTTGGCTTTTAGCTAATGCTGAGAGGTGTAGTTGCCTCAGTCCTCTCTCTGACCATGGTGTCATATTATGCACCCAGCTAGTGATTTACCACAGCTTTACTACTAGCTGCACCATAAAAACCTATGTCGAACTTGCTTTCCCTGCATAGCTTGATTTGCCCTGCCACCTTTGGGTTTGTTATCCTCTAGATGTTTTACATCGTAGTGTACATTTACGTTATGCACTCGCTCTTAGTATAATAAATCCCATTCAAGCTGTGCTGGCGGAGAGTTATCTTCTCTATCCTACTCTTAGAGGCCAGAGTGAGCTTTTGATTACTACTGGGCTCACGGGCTCACGGGCTCACGAAAGGTTGTTTCAAAGTTAATAGGTGCAACCAATGAATTAAAAAGTGAACACCATCTAATACTTGCCATCGGAGGCAATAACAAGTAATCAAGAGGTTAAGAAAAACACAAAACTCCTCCACAAATTCCATCTAAACTCAATATGAACCAATTATTTAGGTACCGAACATCAAAAGTGAGCAGCTAACTGTACCAAACGGTGTACAGAAACAATGACCTCTGTAACGTGTATCGTACAGAATGACCTTGTACCGAGGTACACGATAATCCCTCTGTATTGTGTATCCTACAGAATGACCTGGTACCGAGGTACATGATAATCCCTCTCTAACGTGTATCATACATATTGACCTTGTATGGAGGTACACGATAATCCTTCTGTATCGTGACATCACTATTGATCGGTGCCCAAATCTAGTACCTAAATATCATCGGTGCTGAATAATTTTCAGCACCTCATCTTGATATGCCACGAAGATACCTGAGCATTCATAGCAATACCTTCATGATTGAGACAAGAAACTTAGGGTATGCCGCTGACATAAACACACCAATGATGGCAGAATGAAACGTATGTGACTGTACAACACTGTGAATATCTATGTTATCAGACAGTAGTAATCTTTGAGTTAGAGACTGTATTAATGCATACCTGTTCTACTTCCTTGTGTTTGATTGCTCACTATTGGAACATGAGCATAACAAGGATGGTCCCTTACCAAGTTATTAAAATCACGCTAATACCAGTAGCCTTTGCTGACATAACATACAAAAAAGTGGCTTTTCTACATGATTGGACATGCCTAACAATGCTTAAAAACACTTTTTGCATGCTTTTATGTTGACCATGAAGATCTGAATATATGTGGAAACACATATGCTAAATCCTTCAGACTAAGCCCATTCAAAAGAGGAGAAAAATCTCTGTCCAGACTACACATATACATGTAAAAGTAATTTATCTAAATCGACCTCTTTGTATATTATGTCAGCACAGGTCACTGTATACGGTTTTTTAACAAAGAGAAAGAAAGCAGCTAGAACAGTCTAATGGAGTGTCTGAAGGAGGCTGGTAAAATTTAATTAAGTAAAATATACGGATAGATCACCAAGCCTCACCCAGCACCAGTAACCAGCACCTGATCGCCTGCCAGAGTCATGAAGGCCCTGTGCTGCAGCGCAGAGTTAGTCCGTGCTGGAACAGCTCGCAGTACTACAAATCTAGGTTGAGATAGGTACTGCAGTAGGTTTGCCATCATCTTAAGTAATTCACTTTCAACCAACAGTGAATGACATTGGTTCAAAGTCAAAGATGCAAAGAAAAGCTGAACTATTGCTGAAGAAAAGTGTACACAGCCAAGGATCGTCGTCAGCAGCCCCAGCTTTACTAGTCAACATTATCTGATCGTGAGTTTAGACAGTCTACATGTCTGCCTTGGCGGCGTCATGTTACAGTTTCAATGTCGGCATCACTAATATCAATGAATCAATGGCGCCACAACGGATGGGGACAACTTGCAATGTCTATCTGACTTCAAACATCTCCCCTACCTCCCTACCTCCTTCCCTCCCTACCTCCCCCCTCCCTCCCTCCCTCCCTCTAATATAAAAAATTTCAATGGTACGCTTGCTTGTGCACTATACTCTGATTGCATTCAACATTGAGGTAAAATTCAAGCACTGCTTTAGTCTGGTATTTTGCTGGGGTCATCATTGGTGTTAGAGTAGCTAACCTGCCCAAGTTTCATAATATCTACCCTGAATGTCTGCTAGACCACATGGAAAACACATTTGTTATCTACATTGTCACTCTTGATGGGAGGCGAATAAGTGGACAGTCAGCGACGAACGAACTAAATTGTATAAATAGTGTTTATATTAATGCTGTGCAACCTGGTAAGGCATCAGATGCTTGCTTTGTTTGCGGTCAGAGTATTTTTGAAAAGGATGTTGAGGTGCTTTGATGACAGAAAAGCATATAATGGAATGACATCAATTAGATGCTATCAATGACGATGTGATCAGCACGTGATGAACAATCCATGTGTTGATAGGTGCGAGAGGGGTCTTGCCTTGCATACTGCATTCAAATTGTTAGCATACTCTGTTCACCTACGTGCTCAGGTTGCCACCCCACTTAGCTAAGGCCCAAGGATTATATACAGCAGAAAAAACAACTGTCCAGGGTCAATCATTACTTCCTTCATTTCCACACTCTTGATGAATATGATCCGGGTGTATGGTCGGTTTTGTCATTCTCCTGTCGATTTTCGCGCTGACTCTCGCGTCTATTCGCGCTTACTCCCGCTTACTCCCGCTTACTCCCGCTTACTCCCGCTCACTCCCGCCCATGCTGATACACAAATGTCGACGGAGGAATGACAAAAGCCGTGTGGTCCTAGCATTTCCCACCTGCTACAGCAAAGGAATGAGTTTGTTATTTGTGAAAAGGTACTTGAAATGAGCCACCCAATGGTGCACCTGTGAAAAATTCCAACACAGCTCTAGCTGTTCATTTGTTTAGTGGTGCCACCTTCTTCATGGTCAGAACATCTGATGCTGTCAAATATGGCACGGAGAATGAAGAGTCATCTCCAATCAAATAAACGATCGGGACTTGATATAGAAACCTATTACTTGCTCACATTCACCTTTGAGGGACATATGAATTAAAGATGCATGGACTATTTCCCGCGACTGGTAGACGGTGTCCCAGATTATTGTACATCAAGATGGCGTTGTGTCTTGTTGCTAGTAAAGCCGAGAGCTTGGGAGATGAAATCTTGTCGGTGTACCGCCCATTGCTTTGCTGTTTATTGTCTCTATTTCTCCCTTTCCTCTAAGGCCTTTACCTTGGGTGTAGATGTAGTTCAGTGTGTGTGTTATTGGATGCACAAAAGCAGTTGGCATCATTTTCCCTTGGATCCAACTAAGAGTACAGCAACTCATAGGTGACAGAGAAAGCTGCTAATAGCTCACGTCACCGAAAGCAATGTTGTGCTCTATTTATATCTGTCCTTGAAGTGCCTAACTGAGCAACTTAGGCGAGGTAACAACCTCAGTCATCAAAAATGCATGTGAGGTTAATCGTGCGCATATCAACACAATAATGACAAAGCCCAATTTTTCAGTCCGAATCTCAGTTACATAGAAATGAGCTCTGGATTAATTCCCTCTTTTAAAGCTGCTTCTCTCGAAGATGGAGATGATGACTGCAATGCCACTAGATAAATCACTCGAGAGTAGATATCATGTGACCAACCGCGTCAAACAACCCGCTTTGTAAGCTAGTGTACATGCAATAAGCAGGAATGATGCTGTGAATTGAGCTGGGAAACTTTTCACAACTACAAGTGTAAGTTGGTGGTGGAGTTGTCTTATCAACAATAAACAATTTTAGTCAATACGATCAGCTCATTTCTTTTGTTGCAGTTTCCGGTTTTCTAAGATTTCATATATTTTAAAGATTTGCTTTCCTTTGTCGAAATACACTGCAAAAAAGGCAAATCCTGTTCGTAACAGTTTCTATTGATACCTTGATTTACCGCATCTGTTACGGTCATACGTATCCACATATTATCACAAAAAAAAATTTAAAAAACGTTTATGGACTCACTGCAAACCGAAGAAAATTCCTCCTCAGTGACAGGTTCTATGGCACACATGGAGTCTGAGGGAAATGAAGGAAAAAGAATATCGAGTAATGAAGCCTGTCAGCTTAAGATGGGAGGCTGAGAGAAGAAAAATCCGTGCTGAGGGACTGCTGTTGCTAGCCAAGTGGACTTTCCAGGGTTCTGAGAGAACCTCTGGTTTGGGTTGGCTGGATAGATTGCCTGTGAGCAGAATGTAACTGTCCGGATATACTTTCTATGGATGATGGTGGCAGCAGAGATTTACTGGAGAACGAGACCTTATAGCGACAGTGTAACAGCAATGAAAACAGTAACAGAAAATCAGCGCCCTCATTAGATTGCTATAATATTGAGATTGCACTCATTCTATAGGAGTTGTCTCACACACACCGATGATGACAGAATGAAATGTATGTGACTGTACAACACTGCGAATATCTATGTTATCAGATAGTAGTGATCTTTGAGTTAGAGACTGTATTTGCACTCATTAGTCATGCATGATAGCATGCAAGATGACACTATTCATCAGAGGTGAATGAAATGAATACGATCTTGGAGGATTAGTTGTAAGAATGCACACATCTCATGATTCAGTGCTATTTAGCGAGAGAAGACGATATGCACTGCTGGTAGTGGCAACGCATGAACAGATTTCTATACAAACAGCTAACTAGGTCATGTCACATTGAGCTGTCATGACATGTTGACCCAAACTAACTGTCTTACCTATGGGGTAAATAGTTATATAGCTATAACTGAAAAATTATGGTCATCTCTGACTATGTCACAGAAAGTGATCAGTTTATTTTCCGACCACGCTGACAGCTACTGCTGCCGCAAGAGCAAAGTACACGATGACTATGATGATCCATATCAGTCCGGTGACAAGACCGACGATGTTGAGTATCTTAGCCACCCTTGCCTTGCTCTCACCGTCGTTTACGTCACCTAGCAGCAGTAGGAACATGGTAGCTCAGCTGTATGTAATCAACAGAATTAGAGCGTATTTAAAATGGAGAAGTCTTCAGCATTTCATTCACCTCTGTCAAAACTATCCCTCGCCTGAACAGAGAAGACTATAGCGATGATTCCAGTGATGAAGTTGCAGAAGATGCATGTCAGGATGGAGAACACCAGACAATCTGACCCACGTGGTTGGGCTGCAAAGCCAGGGAAAGAACACTGGTACTATTTTTGTATCCATGCGGTGTAGTGAAGCGGTATGAACTTACTGTTCACGACAACAACTTGGGTAGGTGCCACCGGCTGGCCGTAGCCTTGTGGTTGATATTGTTGAGGTGCTGCCATATCCTCTGAACTCAAACACCAATGGTACGTTTAAGCACTAAGAGAATAAGGTTTGGTGAATATGAAGAGTTTCAAACCTTACCTGCAACTGCAACGATTCTAACAAAAGTAGATGAAGAATGGGTAGTCTGACCTAGTGCATAGCATCAGCACGTTCTATTTTCTGCACACTTGATTGGGCCATTACCTGGGTCGAAGCTCTAATGTTTCATATCAATGGGATGGCTTCACATGTCATGATAGGATAACTCCAATATTCCCTTTCGGCTGATGACTGAAATAATATTTACGTGCTAGATGTCTCACTATGTTGAAGCAATGTTGCAAGGATCTTGTGATTGCAAGCTTTATCAGGGTTAGAAAAAGACAAGGACTGCAAACTGAGAATGAAAGTGAAAATGAAATACTCCAGGAATATGAGACTCCAACTCAAGGCACAATAAGCAGAAATAGCAGACGAGCAGACCCATACTTGAACTTTCAATACTTTGAGCTTACCGCACAGCAAAAGTGAATATTCTGTACTTTGGATTTGTCTGCACTTGCTATGAGACCGTGAGTTGATGGAGAAAGATAGCCCTGATCTGACAGTGGTAGCGATGGAGGAGGCATGGAGATGGCGGTTAGCTCCCGCTTAAAGTAACCCGGGGTGACTATTAGCCAGGATAAATCTACTGCAGTCTAGCAGGCAAGGAAAGGAAACAGAAGTAACGCCACAGTCATAACTCTGAGATCGACTTATCAAAAGTCTTGACAGATCTGGCGAGAATTAGTTACTTGTAGAGAGACACCTTGACGTGGCGTGCCCGGATGAAGAGATGAACTCCGTGACATTACCTGGTAGTTGTTTTATGATACCGGACAAAGACCTCACCGCTGTATCAGTTACTAGAGAGCTGGATAGATTTTCCGTGATGATCAACCTCTATCTGTGAATCGCAAGATGATCGGCCTGTACTAGTTGCCTATATGATGAAGTCTCAATGATCATACAACTAACCTGAAGCAATTGACAATTATTGCTGGCAAGCGCAGTAAGTTATGCTTCCAGTCAATCAATCTTTATGCCCGTTCCCTTCTTATCAAGGTATGTTAGTAATAACATGCCAGTTCCTTCACTATATTACCAAACATAGCAACCCCAATAGAAGCTCAAAGTTGGATACTTTCAGTGACCTTAGTTCCGGTAAATCATCACAACATCTTCATATTCATTGCGTAGAGTAAATTAACCGACAAATAAATGCACATGGACGTAAATCTATGGGATGTGTAAACAAAGGAGCAGAGTTAACCAATGAGAGGGCAGCACTCAAACAGCAGATTAAATTGATCCTCAATAAATGATTTGATAGCAGACTATAAACGGAAGAAGTACAGTCTTAAACAAGCAGTGCAGGTGAAAAATTCCTTGGATCACAGGAGGCCAGAGCAATGGCTGTGGATTGAACATACCATGTAGTTATTTTGGTTTAGCAATGCCATCCTCATAATAACTGGGCACCAAGACAGTGAACACGACAATGTAGTAGATGATAGATATGAGGAAACAGAGAATGCCCAGTCCAATAGACCAGCCTGTCCAGCATTTGGTGTGGAACATCAACGAATGGAACCTCATGCCATTGCCTGACTCTCCCTCATGTCTTGCTTGTAGTGCGTGCATGATGCCGATCAGACCGCAAAGTGGACAGCACAGGAAAGTTGCAACGATGCTCACAATGTACCAAGTTATTGATGATTTCAGATTGTCCTAAAGAGTGGTGAAAATGAGTTAAATGGATAGCTGAAGTTGAAGAGCTCATTCGCTTGGGTGAACAGACAAACCGGAGCAATTGGGGGACTTGCAACCACATGGACCATAGTAGGTCCAGGCTTGCTGTCTACATAGCCAACCGAGTTGTTCATCGTGGTGATCCCTGTGCAAAAAACGTTGAAAAATGTGTTACAACCTCAATGGATAAACAAATGCACATGATGTAGGTCAAAAGTGATATCCATGCGTTTTATAGGCCTATATAAAAATTAAAGTGCAGGGATTAAATCTATAGTCAGTGATTGCTAATATAATGCGTTGAAATCAGTGCTTTGATCCAATAGCACCGGTACCAGCCTAGGCTAGTGTATTTTTTGACAAGGTAGCTCTCTTGAAGGGGAAAAATGACTTTAAGAACATTGTCATTTCAGAACAACCAAATGACAATGAGGTTAAAAACAGCCTATCATCACAAAGATTGATATACAGAAAGGCACAAACATGATGGCTATATACTTACAGAACAAAAGCTGTAGCTGTCTAATGTCAGCCCAACGATTATAGTGGAAATTATCACCAGCAGCACTAGGGAGCAGCAGCAGTTGCCAGTTGTTTGCATAGCATTGTCAGTGTGAATGCTATCGTGGATATTATGGTTTGACGTCAGTGAAATATTTACCACTGTCTCTATGTACTGAGTTCTTAGTGTGCACTTGAGGTAAATATACTCAGAGATTTTGAGATTGCCGACAATAGCAAGTAATTGATTCTTTTTTATAAACTCAAGTGTCACAGTGTTCTATTTCCTCTCAATACGATCTACTCAGGGTTCTCTCCAGGATTTTCTGACTTTGGGTGCAAATGGCTAATTTCGCCTTTACCTCAACTCAGAAATGGGTGCACACGCGTTCCCTCACTGGCCAAGAATATAATGTCTTACAACCCGAATTGAAGGTTTCCATAGTTCCTATGGACAGCTCTTCTAGCTGGTGTATTGG